>Ga0209965_1000032_pt1 | contig 44226 bp, 48 predicted proteins | sample SalPon2_B_H2O_MG_FD_185707 | JGI IMG/M metagenome (GOLD analysis project Ga0209965, IMG submission 185707) | Salt pond water microbial communities from South San Francisco under conditions of wetland restoration - Salt Pond MetaG R2_B_H2O_MG... | ecosystem: Environmental > Aquatic > Non-marine...
CGGGCAACTACTTAGACAGTCTCACGGAGTCTGGATACGCTGATCCCGATCCGACAGAATGGTTGAATCCTGATGATCCGAAAATATCTATCGGCGATGATATTGACGTGATGCGGGGCGATTCCTTGTATCCAGAGCAACTGTGGTTCTTGTACGATGCACCAACCAACAATGGGGACGGGACGTGGAGTTATAGCGTTGAGACAGCGGCCGGGGATTCGACGATGCTTGGTGTTGATTCAGATGGAAACCTGCTTGACGGGACGCTGGCCTTCCTGAACACACAGGACGACACGATCGATACGTCTCAAGCCACCGTACAGCAGTATTTGGAAACTGATATAGATGCAGATCCAATTACGGCGTATCGAGAAGCTCTTAATCGGACGCTCTTCACGCATATGGTTGCGCGTGACAGAGAGAAGAATACGGGAGATACAGAGCTTTCGGATCTCACAAAGCTATATGACGGCTATGGTATGACTAACGGACAAGAGACGGCCGCCGTTATGCATCAAATAATGAATACCGAAGTATCAAATAAGCAATCAACGTTCTATATTGGTGACAATATTCAGGGGATCGCAGAAACACATCCGTATCTTCTCCGGACGTGGCTGAATCTGTTTAGTCCGTCTACTGTTGCCGCAGCAGAGCTTGATGCGATCGGGGTGAGCTACTGATGCAAATAGAAATTACGCATTACTCCGGGCGGGTTCTCACGATCTACGATGATTGGGAGTACGACTTCGACGGTGCTGATGCAATGCACGATCGTATTCAAGAGCAAATTCTAATCAACCGGAATGCGCACGGATACGAGGGCGGCGTTCCTGAAGCCGATGATCCCGACGACGAGGTTCTGGGTGAGTTTTCAGTTGAGCATCCGACTGAGTACAAATTCAGAACGATTGCCCGTAACTTGATGCGCGACGGTCGGTTCACGGAGTTTACTATCTATGAGTAATTTAGACGCATATCCAGAATGGGCAGTCACGGAAGCGTTCCGTGTGCATCGAAAAATCAAGCGAGATGGTCTTGACGGGATCGGATATATGGATGCGGCGCATACGTATTTGTACAAGAACGCCGCCGACACGACCGGAAAGCACATTGCGTTCTCGCTTCGCAATCGGGGGTTCAAGTGAATGAGCGGGATGCTATCACCAGAGTCGTTGAAATGCTAAACGAGGGGCTTGACGATTCCGTCTACGTGAAGACGGAGGGTGGTGGCGAGTTTATGCAGCTCCCCTGTGTTATTGTTTCGTGGACGGCAAATCGGCTTGACCGGCTTCAGGGAAACAATCCATACGCCGGAACAGTTGAAGACGAGCAAGGCAACGTCATCGGACAGAAGTTCCACGTCTATTTCGAGATGCGGCTCGATTTGTGGATCAAGACGTATGACGATGAGCCGATCACGTCGAACCCAAACACAACTGGTGAGCGCGGTCGTGACGAATTGGTTGATTCGGTTCAGAGTCAGTTCTTCCCGTACGAGTACAGCCCTGAAGCGTTTCACGAAGACACGTTTGAGTGGCAAGTTGAGAGCGCCGTTGCGAAATCTGTTCCAACAGAGGAGCCGAATTGGTTTGAGACAGATCAGGTTGTCACGTTTCGGTACGTGAAAGAGATCGTAGATAGCGACGTTGATGTCTTAGGATCGGTCGATGCGGATATTCGGTCGATTTGATAACTATAACTCGGGATTGATCCGCCGAAAGTAGGCGGGATCTCGCGTTTCGGATTTACAAATGTACTTATTATTACTATGGTTACTATTGGAAATACTACGCTGCCGGGCGTCCAGACGACGGTTGAAAGTTCGCGTTCTGTCGGAGTCTTTGTCGGTTCTCCAGGGGACGTTGGCGTTGTTGGGCAGGCTGACTTTACCGAAGGAGTTGCCGATCCCAATACGGTTTATCGAGTGACGAGCGCGACTCGGGCACAGACTTGGTTCGGTCCTCGATCGCCGCTTTCGCAGATTTGTATCGATGCACTTCAGGAAGGGGCGTTCCCGGTCTACGCTGCTGCACCGGGTAGCAGTTCTGTCTCTGCTGAAGATATTACTGGCGCGGAAATCGGGACTCTCCTGAACGCTCCCGTTTCAGAGATCGCCGAAGACACGGTGTTCACGGTTAATGGGACCGAGTGCGAGACGATTCTCACCTACGATGATCCGTCCAACAATAGCCCGGACACCGCGACCGTTCATCTGAACCCGGTCGATGGATCGTACAAGACGTTCGAGGCACCGAGCGCCAGCGGCGAGGTCAACTATCAAGAGTACGATTACCAGACCGTCGTTGATGAAGTGCGGAACGAGGAAGGCGAGCGAATTGATTTCTTGGCATCTGGAACGGAGAACGAGGCGGTCGTCGGGATCGTTCACGATGCTGTCAAGGAGATGGAGGCCAGCTACGAATTCGCTATCGCTGTTGCGGGCGCGTTTATGCCGGATGTTGTTGCGTATGATACGCCGTTCGACTCGTCCCGGATGCAGTTCATCTACCCGTCGCGGAACGAGGACGGCGAATCGATCATTGGATCGTACATCGGTCTTCGAGCGGCACTCGGTATGTCTGCCAGCCCGATGCGAAAGCGACTCGCAAGTCAGCGCGATCTCTGGACCCGTCTGTCGGTTCCAGATACAGAGGCCGTCTTGGAACACCAAGTCAACCCGATCGCTGACGAGAGTGCGGGCGCTCGAATCATCGATGATGTGACGACTGTTCTGCCGACCAACCCTGACGAGTCTGAGATGGATCAGGGGATCGCCCGGATTGTCGTGGACTACGTGACGCTGGTTGTCGAAAGTAATGCTGACCCCTTCATCGGCGAGCTGCACACGCAATCGGCTCGGAACACGCTCCAGTCGATTATCAAGTCGGAGTTGAAGGATCTCCTTTCGCAGAACGCTATCACCGGATACAACGTCTCTGTTCAGGAGGTCGACGCAATGACGGCATCCGTTGATGTCGGCGTTCAGACAATCAAGCCGCTCCGGAATGTTATGGCGAACGTGACTGCCGGGCGTATTGACTAAGCGTTTAGAGATTACGCTGTTCGGGGGCCGCGTTCCCGAGCGAACTCTATTTTAATTATTCTATTATGGTTGACAGAAAAGAAGCAGCAGCCGATATTGTCGTGAATGTTGGCAACGAGCAGGTTCCGGTTGAACAGTTGTCCTTTGATAAGGAGATCGAAATTGACGAAATCTACGGGGCGGGTAACATCATCCCGTCTGGATTCGCCGTCAACAAGATCAACTACTCGGGTAATATGAGCGTCAAAGGGAACAAGAAGGATTTGGAAGACAAGTTCTTTGACGATAACGGCGTTCCGGATGTTCTTGAGGCAATCGTTGTCACACATCTTGACGGTGGGGCAACGAGCTTCGATACCGTTCTCTGTACGAGTGAGGGCTACGAGGTCACGTCCGGTGAGACGACGGAAACGTCGTTTGACTGGATTGCGATGTCGAAAGACGAAGACACGAACCCGCGCAACTGAGCTGATCGCTAACTAACTACTTCGGGAAGGCGGCGGCAAATACCGTCCGGCCCGATTTTATCCAGCGTAAATATACTATTATGGCAGAAAAACCGCAGTCTAAGTTGATGGAAATGGTCGTTCGAGGAAAGGACTACCGAGAAACGGAAACAATTGAAATGTTCGGAGAGGACGTTGACGTGACGCTTCGACCGCTCGTTGACGCAGAATTTCTTCCGATCTCGGCGCTTCTCCAGCAGAAATTCGATATGGATGAGGACGATGCAGTTGACGCGATTGAGGATGCGAAAGCCGAGCGCGACGAGGACGAAGAAGAGTATCTTGACGTTTCGCAGTTTGACGAGGACTTTGTTGAGCTGATGAAGAAGGCGGCGAAGCTCGGTATCTGCGGCGAAGATATGGGCCATACTGACGATGAAGTTGAATTTATGGTCGAGAATATGGTCGGCGGCTACTCCGTCGAGATCGGCGGGATGGTTCTGGAGGTTTCGGGGGACATCCGAGACGCTGAGAAGTTTCGTGGAACAGGGAGGTAGTTCGGTCTACCTACTTTCGCAGAACGGAATTCCACTCGCCAAGACACAAGCGGATCTGACGCCGCTGCAACGCCACACACTGATTTTGTCGATGAACAAGGAGGCGGAGCAGAAGCAAGAAGCGATGGATGGAGCCGGTGCGGGCGGGGGCAGCCCTTCCCGAACGAAAAACAGTCTGGCGACTGCTGGTTCAAGCTCTCGGACATTCGTGAATACTGGCCCAGACGGGTTTGACGATGGTGAATAATGGGAAATAAAAATCAAAAAGTAAACGTCACAGTCAATCTGCGAGACAGCTTTAGCGGCACGCTCAAGAAACTTGAGGGCCAGCTTGAGAAGATTGATAATAAGATCATCAGTCCGAAGTTTGAGATTAAAGGAACGAATGCTGTTGAGAATCTGAAGCTCTCGATGGAAACGATTGATGAAGTTATTGAGACGCTCTTAGAGATTCTCGGAAAGAACGACATCAAGAAGACGAAGGCGATGATCGAGTCGCTGTCGGGTGTTGAGACGGTTAAAGTAAACGTCAACGACAGCGAGGTTACGAAGGCCGTTGCGAAGCAAAAGGGACTGTCTCGGAATCAGATTCTCGGTTTACCGAATCTCAAAGAACAACACGGGGGGCGTCCGTTCGGCGGCGCTTCGGGGATGGACTTCGGACATATTTCGCGGAATACGAATTTGACTCCTCGGACGCTTGGCATACGTCGGGATTCATACGGCGTGAACGCGATCTCTGAGGATCTATTTAATTCGTCTCGATCGTGGAAGTTCGGGAAGCCTGTCGTTGGCCAGCAGTCCGGGACTGATGCACCGGGGATTCCGTTTGGATCTGAAGACTGGTTTGGTATTGACAGCGATGATAAGAAGAAAACGCCGGGACGATCTGGTCTCAGTCGACTTATTCCGAGCGGCAATCTGTCTAATCAGTTTTCTTCGATTCTATTGGCGATTGCAGCCAGCCTCGGGACCGCGCTCGGTGGGATGGTTGCGACGATGGGTGCAACGCTGACAGCAGGAATCACAATTGGCGGCCTCGGCATTCTCGGCTTCGGAGAGAACGCAGCAGACTCGATGCACTTGGCACAAGTCCGTATGCGTCTCTTTGGACGTGAGCTGTTCAAGATCTTCAAGCCTGCCTCGAAGCACTTTGCGCCGGTTATGGACCAGTTGTTCGAGACGCTACCACACAAACTCGGACAGCTTGTGGGGACGTTCCAGAACCTCGATGTATTCATTCCGACGCTCTCCAGCGTTGGTTCTGGATTCATCAATTGGATTGATACGCTCTTTCAGTCAATGACTCGGCTTGAGCCGATCATTAGCCAGCTCACACTACGATTCGGCGGGCTGCTCGGCGATCAACTAATCAAGCTGTTTGAGTGGTTGACGGTCGAGTTTTACGAACACCAAGATGCGATGCTTGCGATAATGGGTGCGGTGAAGTCCGTTATCGTTCTGGTCATTCGACTGGCTCAGGTGTGGGCGTCTGTGATGTCTGTGTTCTCGCCGGTCGTTGATTTTCTCGCGACGATCGCAGAATATCTGAACAACAAAATCCCGATCGGAATACTGGCGACGATTGTAACGCTTGTTGCGCTACTGACGGTGATGGGTAAGGTCGCAGCGGTCGTTGCGATTATTAAAGGGATGGGTGTTGCTGCGGCTATTGCAGCGTGGCTTCCGTCGATCGCCGCCGGAGTCGCTGCGTTCCAGGCGCTTGCAGCTTCGTCCACGATGGCCGCAATTGGGGTTGGGGTCGCAACGGCGGGTCTCTCATTAGTTGCTGGTGCAGCCGCGTATGGCGCTGTTAAATCGAGTGTTCCCAGTATGGGCGATGCTCTGTCTGGTTCGGGAATGCCCGCGCCCGGTGCCGCCCCCGCGATGGGTGGTGGCGGTGGAACAGTCAACAACTACAATACGTACAACATCGGGCCTGACACGGATAATTCGGACATTCAGCGGATCAAGGATATTTCGAAAGATGGGACACAAGAATACATTGACGACCAGGATCGCACGGGCCGCTAATGTCTGAGCAGAAAGGACCGCTGCCCTTCTCGATCGAGGGAAATGGGATCTATTTCAAGCCGACGTATTTGCCTGATCGGATTCAAGTCAATAAAGAACGAAAGCTGGTTCGACACGCCAATTTTTGCGGTCTTGAAGATGTATTTGAAATCCACGGAAAGAATCGTGAGATACACATCTCGGGGTATCTCCTCGAAAACGAATTAGAGTCTTTCAAAGACGTTCTCGATCACAACAAAGAGACTGAGATCATCATCCCGTCTTGGGAAGGAAAGATCCGTATTCACAAAGGAGAACACGAAGGACCGATCTCGTGGGATCCCCAGGAATCGCAGTATCAATGGAAATACTCAGTTGATGTCGTCAGTACAGGCGAAGACGAAGCGCGACATATTTCGCAGTACAACGACGGAATTGTGTCTGGCGATTTGTCTGACGGTGATCTCGGGTTTGATCTTAATTTTGGACGTGATGCGTTATACGAATAATCTATGACTTCTTGTGATCTACAAAATGGGGTCCGAATCAAATTCACCGAGTCTAATATTGAACTCATACCGTTTGAAGTAAGCGTTCAAAACGGAATCAGCCAGAACGCACACGTCCGAGCAAAGGTCTCGCTTCCAGCGGGGGAGCTGGTCGATGATTCTGCACACCGGTTTGAGCGAGTCGAGCTGCGTGTCGGAGGTATTCTCCAAGACACCTATATGTACCCGAAAGACGGGGTAACGCTCGGTGCAGAAAAGCAGGCGTGGATTCAACTTGATGCGACTGAGCGTATATTCGATCAGGCGATCGTCAGCGGTCGGTATGAAAAGACGACATTAGGGAATGTCGTTGAACAAATATTCTTGCAGTCGAAGATTACGAAGTCGGTTATTGATGGCTATCGGATCGAAGATGGAAACCTGGAGACGGACGATCCAGATAGTCTGCTTACGCGGATTCGAGCATTGGATTTCAGCAGTCAGCACGCCGGATTCAGTTGGGATCAGGTTTCTGGGACGGCGGCGCTCAATGAGGTCGCACAGACGTTCGGTGTGACCTATACAGTAAACCGCAACAACGTGCTGATACTCGGTTCGCCGCAGTTCATCTCACAAAGCAAGACGCACTATCTGTTTGGAAGTCAATCGATTGACGGGATGAAGCTCCGGGAATACACCGTGACGAAAGGCAACAGCCGTGTCGGTCGTGTCGTGCTTAACGGCTCGTTGAAACACTATCGAGAGAACGTCGACGGGACCGGGTACTCGGCGCACTTACAACCGATTGCCGAGGCGTGGATTCCCGGATCAGATGGTGATGAAGTCGCTATTGAGCGGAAATTCGAAATCAAAGACTCGGGGATGTTAGAGCGCCGGGCGAAGCAGATCCTCTTGAATTCCATTTCCGATCACAAATTTGGAAACATTGTTTTCAACTCCGGTTCATCGACGCCGAACGCACAGGAACACTTAGCTCAGATGGAGCCGGGAGACGTATTCGTTGTTGAATCGTCTGGCGGAACGGTCTGTGGAAACCGTGTCTACGGTGGCACATTTAGTGTGAACAGCGTTCAGCAGAAGATCAACACCCGTGTCGGATGGGAAACGATTATTGAAGTCTCGATGATCCCACGAAGTCTGGAGAGTTCGAGTGTCTACTACGATCCTCGTCGAGATGAAGAGTACGAGAACAAGAACGAAGCGATATACAATCTATGAGTGAACATAAGAAGCCGAAGATCGGGCTGGTTACGTCGGTCAAAATAAACCAAGAACTTCGGGAAGTGCGCCTTAACGTGCTTATCGGCCAGCGTTCTGAGTCCCGAGACATCTTGGCTATTTCGCCGAGCCGGAACGTGTTGTTCGTTCCAGAGGAGGGAGAGTATGTCGTTCTATCGTTCATTGATGGCCGATATGTTGCGACGGCAATCGATGAGACACCGGAACACGAGATCCCGGATCTGTCTCAGGGTGATGTCTGTATTACGCTCGATGAGGAGACGACGCTGCACTTCTCGAAGCAGGCCGATGGAACGGTGAATATTGATCTGTCTGCGTCGGGAGATATATCAGTCACCGCAAATGGAGAGCAAGTTATCGGTGATATTTCACAAGCAGTCTCCGCTGCGATTCAAAACCACACGCACAATTATTCGTGGACGGATTCTGGAGGTTCGGGAAGCACCGGCACGCCAAACGAGACGGGGACAGAGACACTAATCGAATGACAGACCTACATTTTGACAAAGACTTTCAGATATATCTTGATGATACGAAAGACTTTGCGACAGTACACGGGCGGGAAGAATTCGAACAACGGCTTGCGATTCAGACGACTGCATTCTTTTTTGAACACGTCGGGTCGATCGACCGGCAAGAAACACGGCAGCGGATTCGATTGCAGGCCGAACGGGTGGCTCGACAGAACGACCAGCTAACGGAGATTCGCCGTATTGAGGTTGTACCGAACGAGATTGTTGAAAATGCAGTTGACGTGACGGTCTTGTATATCTCCGGTGAGGATTATTCAGTAACACTTAGTTAATATGACTATTACGCCAGACGGACAATTTAACCCAGACACAGCAGCAGCTATTGAGGCGGCGATGATGCAACACGCGAAGGATGGGTTTGGTGATGATATGAATGACACCGAGCTATCGGCAATCCGGAGTTTTTACGGACCTGTTTCGAGGCAGATCGCAGAAGCGCAAGAAGCCGCCGGTCTGATTCTCTCTTCAGCACAATTAGAACACGCAGAGGGAGCGGCGCTGGATTTGGTGACGGCGATAATCAATGTCCGGCGAAACCTGGCTTCCCGAGCGACCGGGATCGTCACGTTCTCGCGAGAGACAGCAGCAAATAGAGATTACGTTATCCCTGATGGAACGCTCGTCCAGACGGGTTCACTCAGTAATCCAAAGCGGTTTGTGACAACTGAAAGCCGGGTGTTGGCAGATGGAACGACTTCTGTTACAGCACCGATTCGATCACGAGACGGGGGGATCGAGTACAACGTCGGTACTGGAACGATCACCGTTATGCCGAACCCGCCGACTGGCATTGAATTCGTTACGAACGATCAAGAGACAGACGGTGGGACGAATCGAGAAGAGGACGACGAGCTTCGATCGAGAGCGCGAGGAAGCCTCTCAGAAGGATCGAGTGCAACAGCGGGGGCCTTGCTCGCAGCTATCCAAAACCTCGATGGTGTCCGGAGTACGAGCATTTTCATTAACTCCAGCGGGATCGAAGATGGTGGAATTCCGCCGCACTCGTTCGAACTAATTGTTGATGGTGGGAACCAACTGGAGATCGCACAGACGATTTTGGACACGAAGGCGGCTGGTGACAATCCGGTTGGTGGTGTCAATGGAACCGGATACACGAGAGACGCCGAGCTGCCAAACAAGCAGATCATTCCTGTGTCTTTCTCTCGGCCGGATGTGGTTGACGTACTGATTAACATCGATATTGAAGTAATGGACGACTACGCTGGTGACGATTCGGTTCGAGATTCAATAACCGGATATATCGGCGGTCTTCTGACTTCGGGGAACAGTACAGACGGCGAGCTTGGTGCCGGGGACGACGTTCTCTTTGGTGAGATTGAGTTTGCAGCCCGAAGCGTCAACGGCGTCTACGATGTGACGAATCTTGAAATCGGGACGAGCGCATTTATGACGAATGAAAATAACCTGACCGTCGAAGATTTCGAGGTCGCGCTCACTACTGCCGACAGTACCGCGATCACAATTACGACGACGAGTGTGTAAATGTCTGATAAAACGACTGCGTTAGCGAAAGACCTGCCCGAATATATTCCGTCCGGGAAGGGGTCTCCGAACTACAAACTCTTGGATGTGATCGGTAAGGCATTGGATACAACTGATGAGCATCTTGCTGATATTTCCGATGCGGTTCACATTCAGACCGCAGATACGACGGCGAAGCTGTTTGCTCACGGCGATATGGTCGGCGTCTATCCCGCTGATGACGAACCGCTCAGTACCTACAAAACGAGGGTAATTGCACAGTTCTCACTCATTACGACGGAAGGGACAATTGGCGACCTGATTAGTACCGTTGCAGAAATTTTCGATACGGATACGGAGAATATCGATTACTCTGAACCGAGCGAGTCCGGCGTGGTTATGCTTGGAATCGGTTCTCGGGCGCTGAAGCAACTTGAACTAACGACGGGCGAGGTCTCGTCGCTACTGAATCAAAATGTCGCAGCCAGCCACCGAGTTGAGCTGCTGACTGTCGGGACGTATGAGCCGGTTACACCGAGCGACTATAATTTCAACAATCACGATCCGGATCTCGGCTATGACGGTCTCGACGGGAGCGGAAACCCGGTCGGGAACGGCGGAACGTATGCAGGAAGTATCTAACTATGGCGAACTATTCAACGAATCTCAAATCGTGGGGCAGTACCGGACAAGAATACCCGAGCGGATACCAGTACAACGTCGGCGAGCAGCCGGTCGATGCGTGGGACAATTTCACGAACTACAACATCATCACCGATATTACGCATCTCACGTCACTAACGAATGCTCGATTAGAGTCCGGCGCACAGACGTCGTATCCGGGAACCCCTGAGGACGGTGAGCTGTCGTGGCGTACCGATATGTCTCGGCTCTCTATCTATGACGATGGAAACTCGACGTGGAAAGAGATCGCCTACAAGAGCGAGGTCGAAGACGTACAGACGTGGATTGACGATCACTCCGACGCAACTGGAGGGACGCACGGCGTTCCCGTAGGAGAGAGTATCGCGTCTGTCGAAGACATCGACATCGCTCAGACGTGGGTTTCAGATCACAGCGGCAAGACCAACGACGTTCACGGGATCGCAGTCGGTGACGCTGTTGCTGCTCAGTCGTCCGTAAACGACGTACAGAACGAGCTTGATGCCCACAACCACGATGGGGAGGACATTGCTCCGGGGTCTGTTACGACGACTGCTGTGAACGTCTTGGAGGCGATCAACCTGGAGCCGTTCAATTCGCTTGCAGATGTTCCGTCTCGGCTTGAAGTAGAGGGGAATCTCGTCTATACGAAAGATGAGGGACTCGTTGTATTCGAGGCGTAACTATGTGGATTCCAATTGGTGTCGACGGCGATGCCACAGAAGGCGATGTCGTCGATCAAAAGACGTTTTCGAGCGATTCTGTTGACGGTGAGGCGGCGGGCGATATGTTTCATTGGTCGTCGTTGGACATTACGCCAGGACAGAATGACCAGTCGATCCCCGAGGGCTACCACGACGATACGACTGTTGAGGGGAGTAGCTGGCTCCGACCGCAGTATATTAAAAAGGGAGTCAATATTTTCGATGTTGTCGGAGAGTACGAGCGGAAAATAACACTCTCTGACTCGGCGATTATGGGGACGGCTCGGGATATTAATGAAGCTGCGAACGACCACGAGCGGGCTTCTATTTGGATGAACCAATCGGGAATTCTGTGTGGTGGCGGTGTTGGAATCGAAGAATACTCGAACAACTACGATACGCACCCGGTGAAAATCTATATGGATGGTGTCTATATGGGGAAATTCTACGGAGATACTCCCCCGACGCTGACAAAGAACGTCTCGTCTGGAGGTACAAGCGTTGCTGTCTATCCGACTTCGACGTGGAAGGCGGTCAGCATTGAGGCGTTTGGGTTTGGCTTTTATTCGGACTGAATTATGAAATGGAATGCAATCGGACAGTACGGGAACGCGACTCCCGACGACGTACTACAGGGACGGCGGTTCACGAGTCTGGCCGGGCCGCGAGATGAAGCTGGTAATATCAGTAAATACTCGTCGCTGAATATCTCTCCGGGGACCAGCGACACGGCGATCCCGACCGGGTATCACGACGGGAGCGGAACTGTTGCGGGCGATTCAAATCTCAAATCCAGCAATATCCGATCTGGATACAGCATATTCGGCGTCTCTGGATCGGTTGACGAGGAAGCGAAAATAACTGATTCTGATGCAGACGGGGATCTTGCGCGAACATACGTTCCGTCTGATCGCGTCTCGTCAGTCTCAATGTCTTCGCCGGGAATTCTCGCCGGAGCTATTGGTGGGACGGGCGCGGGTCACGGATCTGGATGGACGTTTGGTGAAACTGAAGTGACGTTCTATATGGATGGGGTTAATCTGGGCACCTTCACGCTGTATGGGACGGGACAAGTTGCGACGAAAGCGGTCGGTTCGGGAACGCGCACCGTCGTTGCATCTACGACCTTCGATCAGACGTTCTTCTGGTGTGCGGCATTTGGGGCAGTAACAGAATGATTAGAAACTACATCCTACCGATTACAGGCACCGTTACAGATTGGCACTACTTCTCGGGCGATCCGGCTGATCCCGTTGAGATTGTTGGCTTTGAGTATTTCGTCGGGCAGATATTCAACTACGATGTCGTCTCAACAGAGAAAGAACAGACGACGCATCGGGTCGTTGAATTCCTCCCGAAGCAGGGATTAGCCGAGATTCAGGTTACGGCGACGAAGACGTTTCACGAAGAACTCACCGTATGGATAGATGGGTTCGAGAACCCCGCCGACCTGTGTTCACACATCTCGAAGCCGCATACGACACCGCCGGACGAGCTGTACGACGAGTGCAAAGACTGCGTGGAAATCGGATATACGGTATAGGGGTTTATGAAATATCAAGAGCAAAACAAAGCGAAGCTACTCCAGAACGGGGACAAGGTTATTATCCGCGTCCCCATTTTGAATCACCCAATTACGATCAACGAGATCCACGCTGCACAACTCGGCCTTCTCGGGCTGTTCGTCGGCCTATTGTATTCGTCCGGGAAGCCAGCCGTCGCCAGCGGCGTTTCTGTACTGGTGATCGGCTACGCGATACTTGGAGATCCGGCCTTCCACAGTCTCGGTCACGATGCACCGACATACAAGACGATGGGAATGCGAACGATCAAGCACGAACCGTGGTGGTTCCTCGTTCCGTATGTTCTCTCGTTTCTGGCTGCCGTTTACATTATCGCAGCGTAACGAATTAGTTGACAACCTCCCCGTTCTACCATCGTGGTAGAGCGGGGATTTTTGTCGTTGTATCTTTGCGGTTACAGCGATCTGCTGTATCGTTCACGTTACAGCCATCCATTCAGTCCGGGAAGTAACCTTTCGACTGTGGTGGCTGTCCGGTGCTGTCTGTTGCTGTGTTGGTTGCCGCCACCTTCCCGTACTTTCACGTTCTGGTCTTCAACACACCTCTTTGATGATTGCTGTAGCTGTACCGTTTCAGTTTACAGCAACCAGAACGGTACAGCAGTAACAACAGTACAGCAACGGTAACGTCAAAGATGAGAGATCGGCTGCTGTCTGTTCCCCTGACTTCTCTCTACCCTATAGACGTGGGGTAGCAGCTTAAGTGTATCCTATTAAGTCCTTCTTAGAGATTATATATCACGGTGTCTGGGAAAGAGCTAAGACCGTTTGACGTGAAATCTTCAATACCGCACGAAGGGAGCCGGGTGGATTTTGATCTATCCCCTAAGGGGTTCAAGACAGATTTGGTAATCTTGTTTTGAACGCTGCTTGTGGAGAGGTCAAAAGTAAAACCGGCACTACAGGCGCTCTCTGTACGTATCAGGTCTATAGAAGCGCGGGAATGGGGACGGAGGGATTTGAACCCCCGATCTACTGATATCTCCGGTGTGCGCCTCGGAACTCCAGAGGGTCGTCAACGCGGCGCGATGATCAGTCGGCCGCTCGGTATATCAGTCTGGAGTCTCGTCACCGGGCGCGTGGCCTCTGGAGTCAGCCGCCATGCCTGGCTTGGCCACGTCCCCTCGCCGATTCGTACCGCCGGTTCGGGTAAATGGGTTTCGATTCGCGGTACCGCTATACGGCCGGCGGTCGAAACGCCCCCATGAACGAGTCGGTCGCGCTCACCGTCCGCGAGGGCGGCGAGGAGACGGTTATCGAGGCCGAGCGGGGGGCGATCCTCCGGGACGTCCTCCGCTCGCACGGCGTCGAGGTGTACGGGTCCGTGTCGCGGGTGGCCAACTGCGGCGGCCGGGGGCTCTGTGGCACCTGCGGCGTCCGGGTCGAGGGCGCCGAGGGCGGGTCGATCCCGGCGGCGGGGCTCCACGACGCGGCGGCCAAGCGGTGGGGGTACCCCCGGCTGTCGTGTCGGATTCGGGTCACCGAGCCGATGACCGTCGAGGTGGTCGAGAAGGTCGTCTGGGGGCAACTCCGACCGGAGTGACGGGGCCTCCCGGCGACCGCACCGAACCGAGGTGCGGGGCCGGGCCGCGACGCTCCGAGATGTCGGAAGGTATATGAAAATTACCCCCGAACCTAACGGACATGTACACGATTGTCGCGGGGATCGACACCGACAAGGAGCGCGCGGTAGCCCAAGCGGAGACGATCGCGGACATGCCGATGGACACCGACGAGGTCGAGGCGGTGCTCACTCACAGCTTCGAGGAGAACCGCTCCGGGGCCTCGGTGGCGCAGGTGTCGTCGGTCCAGCGGGCCCAGAGCATCCTCGAGGACGCCGGAATCGACGTCGTCCTCGAGGAGGCCGGCAGCGACGACCCCGCCGCGACCGTTCTGCAGTTCGCCGAGGAGTACGACGCCGACCTGGTGGCCGTGGCCGGGCGGAAGCGCTCGCCGACGAAGAAGGTCGTCTTCGGCAGCGTCAGCCAGGAGATCATCCTCAACACCCATCGACCCGTCCTGGTCTGCGAGTAGGCCCGTCGGAACGCGACGGTCCCGCCGCTCACGCGTCTTTTCAACCGTGGGGAGGCCCACTCGAGCGCGGTCCGGCGCCACGCCTGAGTCCGGACCTACCGGTTCGTCTCGCTCCACCCGCAGTCCTGGCATTTGTATCCCGTGACGAACTCCGTGACGCTCGGCATGTAGCCCACCGAGAGCACGCTGCCCCCACACTCGGGACACTCGCGGTCGGCGTCCTCGATCGCCTCGGCGTCCATGACGCCCTCCCCCTCGATGAGTTCGGCGAGCTTTCCCGGCGTTACCATCCGTCCCTCGACGACGCGGTTGTCGGCCATACGACGACAACGGACGCCGACGCTCGTAAGCCTGATCGTTCCGGTCACCGGTTTGTCCGACTCCGTCCCCGCCTGACGTCGGTTCCGACTCCGACTCCGACGAAGACGCTGGACGGTGGACCGCGGACGCTCAGAGCCACGGGGCCCGATCGCCGTCCGGGACGCCGGGGGAGCCGTCCTCGTCGGCGTCTCCCTCGACCGTGGATGCCGGCCCGCTGTCGGCGTCGCCGTCGGCACTGGGACCCGCATCGGGATCCGCACCGGGACCGCCGTCGGTCGCAGCCGGGACGGACCCGGCGTCGTCGGCGTCGATCGCACCCTCGGGGTTGAACGCCAACAGGGCGGTCAGCGCCAAAACGACGAGCGCGAGCGGTTCCTCGCCCGTGATCGGACCGACCTGGAGGATGGACAACGGGAGCACGCCCAAGGCGACGGCGCTCCCGAAGCGGAACCGGTCGATGTCGACGTTGCCGCGCAGCCACGGCCCGAACAGCGCGACCGCGAGCGCGAAGCCGACGCCGATCGCGGCCGCACCGGTCCCGTAGACGACGAACATCGGCTCGGAGACGAACTGGAGTTCGAACCCGTTCGGCTGGAAACTGGCGACGAGTCCGAGCGCGATCACGACGCCGGGCCCCGGGAGATACTCCCCCACGGTCGCGCTCGCGGTTCGGGCCGCGACGGCGAGGATCACGAGCGCGGCGAAGCGCTCGAAGACCTCCATCGCCAACATCGACTCGATGGTCGGCGCGATGGCGGCTTGGACGGCGGCGAGCGGGACGACGAGCGCGCCGACCACGAGGATGTTCCGGACGCGCTCGCGTCTGCTGCCCTCCATCTCCGCGAGGACGACGGCGAGCGTCGCGCTCCCCCCGAAGATGAGCAGGCCGACCTCGACCATGCCGAGGATCGACGAGACCGCCCCCGCGAGGACGAGCGCCGCGAAGATGCCGTCCAAGAGCGGCAACGCCATGACGGTCGCGAGCAGTCGGGTCCCCTCGCCCACGCGTCGCTCGACGCGCAACGCGACCGGGTGTCTGGAGGTACTCATCCGTCAGGCGGGACGTCCCTCACCGTAGGATCGGCGGTGACGATGGCGATACCCTCCCGGACGGTCGGACCCGGATCCGAACGCCGTACGGAACCGCGCCGACGGATCGAACCCGAACCGTTTGAGGGTATTCTCCGCGTTGGTGGTCCGCATCGCCGTTGTAAACGCAGCGCTGGTGCCGAGGGCGTACTCGCCGGCGGTGCGCTGTGCGATGGGACTTGCGGAGTCCATATATAACGGTTGTACGCTCACTTTGATAAATGTTGTGTGGGTCGTCGGCGCACGCGGACGACGAACGGCGACCGTTCGCCCCGTCCGTTCGACGGACATCCCCGGCACGGTCATCATCGGGGACGGACGTCCATTCGTGTCGTCCGATGGGCGGATCTGTTCGTCGGAAACGCGGACGCCGACGCGGTGTGGCGTGACAGTCGCGAACGACCCCCCGACTCGGGAGCGAACTCCCGACTCGTGGCTCTCCGGGCCGTGTCTCCCGTCACCACGGGGTCGCGCTCTCGCAACGCTTTTGAATCGGGGATTCCGACCGTTTACATGGCGAGCGACGAACCCTTCTCAGAGAAGCTCCGCGTACCCGAGGCGTTGACGTTCGACGACGTGCTGCTCCGCCCCAAGGAGAGCCGCGTCGAACCGGACGACGCCGACATGGCGACCCGCGTTTCGACGAACGTCTCGCTGAATCTCCCCGTCCTCTCGGCGGCGATGGACACCGTCACCGAGGCCGAGTTGGCGATCGAGATGGCCCGTCAGGGTGGCCTCGGCGTCCTCCACCGCAACATGTCCGTCGAGGAGACGGCCGAGCACGTCGAGCAGATCAAGCGCGCCGACGAACTCATCATCCGCGACGTCGTCACCGCCGCCCCCGACCAGACCGTCCGCGAGGTCGACGCGATGATGGAGCGGGAGGGCGTCTCCGGCGCACCCGTCGTGAACGACGACGACGTCGTGTTGGGGATCATCTCCGGGACCGACATCCGCCCGTACCTGGAGGTCGGCGAGTACGACGCCGTTCGCGAAGCGATGACCGACGAGGTCGTCACGACCGGCGAGGACGTGACGCCGCGGGAGGCCCTCGAGTTGATGTACGAACACAAGATCGAGCGCGTGCCGATCGTCGACGGGGACGAGCGCCTGACCGGCCTCATCACGATGGCGGGCGTGCTCGCCCGGCGCGAACACGACAACGCGGCCCGCGACGACGACGGGGCGTTGGTCGCCGGCGTCGCGGTCGGCCCCTTCGAGACGGATCGCGCCAGGGCGGCCGACGACGCCGGCGTCGACATCGTCTTCATCGACTGCGCGCACGCCCACAACCTCGACGTCATCGACTCGGCCCGCGAGATCAAAGCCGAAGTCGAGGCCGACGTCGTCGTCGGCAACGTCGGGACGCGGGAGGCCGCCGAGGCCATCGTCGACTTCGCCGACGGCATCAAGGTCGGCATCGGGCCGGGGTCGATCTGTACCACGCGGATCGTCTCGGGCTCCGGAATGCCGCAGATCACCGCCGTCGCGGAGGTCGCGGACGTCGCATCGAGACACGGCGTCCCCGTCATCGCCGACGGCGGCATTCGATACTCCGGGGACGCCATCAAGGCCATCGCCGCGGGTGCCGACGCCGTCATGCTCGGGTCGTACTTCGCCGGCACCGACGAGGCCCCCGGCCGCGTCATCACGATGAACGGCAAGCGCTACAAGCAGTACCGCGGGATGGGGTCGGTCGGCGCGATGAACGACGGCGGCGGCGACCGTTATCTCAAGGACGAACCCGAGGACGAGGAGTTCGTCCCCGAGGGCGTCGAGGCCGCAAAGCCGTACAAGGGCCCGCTCTCCTCGGAGCTGTATCAGCTCGTCGGCGGGATGCAGTCCGGCATGGGCTACGTCGGCGCGGAGACCATCCCGGAATTCAAGGAGCGAAGCGAGTTCGTCCGCGTCTCCTCGGCCGGCCAGACCGAGAGTCACGCCCACGACGTCGTGATCACCGACGAGGCGCCGAACTACAGCCCCGAAAGCTGAGCCCGCCGCGCCTCGGGGTCGAGGGTGGGGGCAGTCGTCGCCCGCCGGTCGTCACCCGTCGCCCGTCGAGCACCGACCGTCGCCGACCTCGGATCTTATAAACGCCGGCGCTCTATGCTGGCCTATGTCCGGCGTCGCCGCCCAGTTCGGTGCGGCTTTCGAGTGGCTGTTCGGGACCTTCGGTCCCTTCCTGATCCCGGCGACGCTCTTCGTCCTCGGTGCCGTGGGGTATCTGTTCCTCTACGTCGTCGAGCGAACCCGGCGTGACGATTGGTCCGGCGGCGAGGAGTGAGCCGGACACCGGCGGCCGCCGCGCCGGGAATCGGGGAATCATCTATATCCCGCCCCTCCGATACGAAGGTGTATGAACGACGATGCGATGGGCCGGTTCCCGGTCCCCGACCGGGAGTCGCTGCCGGCCGACGTCCGCGAACGGATCGACGAGGAGACCGAACAGGCCGGCTTCACCCCGAACGTCTTCTCGGCGTTCGCCTACAAGCCGAGCCACTTCCGGGCCTTCTTCGCCTACCACGACGCTCTGACCGAGGACACGCCGCTGGAGCGCGAGGAGATCGAGATGCTCGTCGTGACGGTGTCGGGGATCAACGACTGCCTGTACTGCGTCGTCGCCCACGGGGCCTTGCTCCGGATCTTCGCCGACGCCCCCAAACTCGCCGACCAACTGGCGACGAACCACCGGACAGCGGACCTCTCGGAACCACACCGCGAGATGCTGGACTTCGCGGAGAAGCTCACCGAGTCGCCCGACAAGGTCGACCGATCCGACCTCGAGGGGCTCCGCGAGGCGGGCTTCTCGACGGAGGAGATCTGGGACATCGCCAGCGTCGTGGCGTTCTTCAACCTCTCGAACCGGATGGCCGTGTTCGCCGACATGCGCCCCAACGACACGTTCTATACGATGGGCCGGGGCGACGGGGGCGAGTAGCGCCGGTCGATACTGGGGGCTACTGTCCCCTCCGAAGCCCTCCGTACCGCTCCTAGAAGCGTTTACCCGGGGCTCGGCCGTGCCGTCGCGTGATGACAGATCCCCGATCGACGACCGTCACGCCTCGCCCCGAACCGAGAGATCGATCCGGATCGTCCGGTCGGTTCGATCCGGACGGTCGCCCCGAAACGGCCGGCCGGTTCGATCCGGACGAGCACCCCATCTGTGCGGATCCGGCGACGCCCGTCGAGGTGACACACTACGTCCGCGGCGACGTGAGCGCGCCGAGCAGGCGTCAGATCGAGTCGGTCCAACGCCGCCTCGACGCTCTCGCGGAGACGCGGTCGGTGGCGGGGGCACACACCGAGCGGTGGCCGCCACGCAGGCATGCGATCGGTTCCGAGGGCGACGCCGCGACGTGTGCCGCGCTCGTCGACCGCCTCGAGCGGTGGGCCGACGAGGTCGGCTGCTCGCTCCGGCCGGCGATCCGTCGGCGGGCACCGGAATCGCTGCTCGACGACGAACCGTCCGACCCCGGCGTCTGCGTCCCGGTTATGCTGTTGACCCTGGAGCGTGCGACGCCCGAGTCGTCGGGGCTTGCGGGCGTCGTCCCCTACACGGTCCCCGCCGAAGGCGGCGGCACGACGACGTACACCGTCGCAGACTGGCTCACGGCGGCCGAGCGTGCCGTCGGCACGGACACTGGGGGGCCACGGGATCGGACGCGGATATCGACCCCATCGCGGCGAAAATAGGTCCGTCCCCGGCTCCGACCCCACGATATCGCTGGGAGCCGCCGAAGACTGACCTCGACGGCGCGGATTTATGTGTCCCTGCGTGTTATTCTTGGGCATGGACTTGTACGTCGCCCATCCCGACGACATCGACGCGATCAGGGGCGTCGCCAAGGCGTCGTGGGAGCACGACTACCCGGAGATACTGAGCCGCGAAAGCGTCGAGACGGCACTCAACGACTGGTACAGTCGGGACCGGTTGCGGGAGGAACTCGCCGACCCCTGGACACATATCTACGTCGCCGCCGACGGGGACGGATCGGTCGTCGGGTTCGCCCACGGCGTCCTCGACGGCGAGGCGGGGAACATCCTGCGCATCTACGTTCGTCCCGACGCGCGGCGGCGCGGCATCGGCGAGGCGCTCTTCGATCGGGTCCGCCACGAGCTGCGTCGCCACGACATCGCGCGACTGAACGCGATGGTGCTCGCGGACAACGAGTTGGGCAACGAGTTCTACGCGGATCGCGGGTTCGAACTCGCCGACCGGGCCGAGACCACGATCGGCGGGGAGCGCTTCGGGGAGAACACCTACGTGCTCGACGTCGAGTGACGCGGCGACTCCCGGACGATCGGTCGGCCGCGTCCGGTGTCACGCCCCGGCGTTCGGCCCCGGGGAGCCCGCGTTGGGGGACGTATACTTATTATCTACCTCGTAGGAACGTCGGGTATGCCACGAGAGGCCTTCGATGTCACCGTCCCCTCCGACGTCGACCCCGGGCAGACGCTCCTCGTCGGATTAACTACCCCCGGGATGGCGGGGATCACCGCGGTCGATTACCTCGTTCGGAACCGGCCGACCGAGGTGATCGGCAACGTCTCCCCGGAGGGGCTTCCCGCGATCACGCCGTTCGAGGACGGCGAACCGCGACACCACACGCGGCTCTACAACCTCACCGACGTCGACGCGACGGTGCTGGTCGGCGAACTGTTCGTGCCGGTCCCGGCGGCGCGGGCCTTCGCGGAGGCGCTCGCCGAGTGGATCGAGACGAACCGCATCGAGGAGGTCGCGTTGCTCCACGGCGTCCCGTTCCCCCACGGCCCCGACGAGCACGCGACGTTCTACGTCGCGACGGAGCCCTACCGCGAGACTCGCCTCGAGGGGACCGACCTGCAACCCCTCAAAGGGGGGTTCCTCGACGGGGTCGCGGGCGAACTCGTCTCCGCGGGTATGGACGGAACGATCCCCCCGACCGGCGTCTACGTCACGCCGACCCACCCGCCCGGACCGGACATCGACGCCGCCGTCCGGTTTTTGGACTCGATCGAACGGGCCTACGGGGTCGACGTCGACCGCGACGAGTTGGAGCGCCGTTCGGAGGAAATCAAACAGTACTACGCCGGCCTGGCCGACCGGATGGCCGCCTTCGAGGCGGAAGCGACGCAGGAGTACCCCGAGGACCGGATGTTCATGTGAAACCGAACGACCGGCAAAAACGGTGTCGGTGCGCTACTCGAGGTCGAAGCGGTCGAGGGTCATCACTTTGTGCCACGCGTCGACGAAGTCCTCGACGAGCTGCTCTTCGCCGTCTTCGGCGGCGTAGACCTCCGCGAGGGCCCGGAGCCGGGAGTTCGATCCGAATATCAGATCGACACGGCTGCCCGTCCATTCGACCTCGCCCGTCTCACGGTCGCGGACCTCGTAGACGTTCTCGGCGTCCGAGACCGGCTCCCACTCGTAGTCCATCGAGAGCACGTTCACGAAGAAGTCGTTCGTCAACGTTCCGGGCTCGTCGGTGAAGACGCCCAGCTCGGAGCCCTCGTAGTTCGCATCCAGCGCGCGCATGCCCCCGACGAGCGCCGTCATCTCGGAGGGTGTGAGATCGAGTAGGTCCGACCGATCGACCAACAGCTCCTCGCCCGTCCGGTCGGCCTCCTCGGAGCGGTAGTTGCGGAACCCGTCGGCCTTCGGTTTGAGCGCCTCGAACGACTCGACGTCGGTCTGTTCTCGCGTGGCGTCCGTACGCCCCGGCTCGAACGGGACCTCGACGTCGTAGCCGGCCTCGGCAGCCGCCTCCTCGACGGCCGCGTTGCCACCGAGCACGATCAGGTCCGCGAGCGAGACGCGGACGTCGTCGGATCGCGAGCCGTTGAACGACTCTTTAATCCCCTCGAGGGTATCGAGGGCCGTCGCGAGTTCGACGGGTTCGTTCACGTCCCAGTCCCGCTGTGGGCGGAGGCGGATTCGGGCGCCGTTGGCACCGCCGCGCTTGTCGCTGTCGCGGTACGTGGATGCGGACGCCCACGCGGTCTTGACGAGCTGTTGGGTCGACAGCCCCGACTCGAGGATCTCGCCTTTGAGTTCGGCGATCTCCTCGTCGCCGATCAACTCGTAGTCGGCGTCGGGAATCGGGTCCTGCCAGAGCATCTCCTCGTCGGGAACTTCCGGCCCGAGGAACCGCTCTGGCGGGCCCATATCGCGGTGGATCAGCTTGTACCACGCCTTCGCAAAGGTGATCCCGAACTCCATGGGGTTCTCCCCGAACCGTTCGAGAATCTCCCGGTAGTCCGGGTCCCGCTTGAGCGCGACGTCCGTCGTGAGCATCATCGGGGTCGCGTCCTCGTCGGGATCGTGGGCGTGTTCCGCCGAGCCCTCTAATTCCCCGTCCTTCGGCCGCCACTGCCACGCGCCGCCCGGGCCCTTGTGCGGTTCCCACTCGTACTCGAGGAGGTTGTTGATGTAGTCCATGTCCCAATCGATCGGTGATTGGGTCCACGGGCCCTCGATGCCGCTGGTGATGGTGTCTGCACCCTTGCCCTCACCGTACTCGTTCTCCCAGCCGAGGCCCTGCTGTTCGATCGGTGCCTCGGCTGGCTCGGGGCCGAGGTTCTCGTCGGAGTCGGCACCGTGGACTTTCCCGAACGTGTGTCCTCCGGCACAGAGGGCGACGGTCTCCTCGTCGTTCATCGCCATCCGGTCGAAGGACTGTCGGACGTACTTGGCGGATTCCTTCGGATCCGGCTCGCCGCCCGGTCCCTCCGGGTTCACGTAGATCAGACCCATGTGGTCCGCTGCGAGGTCGCCCTGGAGGTTCCCTTCCTCGTCGTGACGTTTGTCCGCCATCATCTCCTCCTCGGGCCCCCAGTCGACGCCCTCGTCGGGCTCGAACGCGTCCTCCCGGCCGCCGCCGAAGCCGAACGTCTCGAACCCCATCGACTCCATGGCGACGTTTCCGGAGAGAACCAGCAGGTCGGCCCACGAGAGCTTTCGCCCGTACTTTTGCTTGACGGGCCAAAGCAGTCGTCGAGCCTTATCGAGGTTCGCATTGTCCGGCCAGCTTTCGACGGGGGCGAAGCGCTGTGTCCCCCCGGAAGCGCCGCCGCGGCCGTCGGTGGTTCGGTACGTTCCGGCGCTGTGCCACGCCATCCGGATGATGAACGGCCCGTAGTGTCCGTAGTCGGCCGGCCACCACTCCTGGGACGTCGTCAGGACGTCCTCGATGTCCGCCTTTACCTCGTCGAGGTCGAGTTTTTCGAACTCCTCCGCGTAATCGAAATCCTCGCCCATCGGACTGACGTCCGCGGCGTTTTGATCGAGGATCTCTAGATCCAACTGGTTCGGCCACCAGTCCTGGTTGGATTTGCTCATCGAATATCGGTTGTCGCCTTTGGGTGTTAATATTGTCGATACGGCAAGGAAACCTTCGTCCCAACCAAACTGATATATTCGATATACGAACTCCCCGCGGATGACGATCGGTCGACGGCGGGTGCGGAACTCCGCCCCACTATCGACCGATTGCTTATAAACAGCGAACGGTCTCCGTGGAATGACGGCATCGTCGATGGAGCCCAGGAAGTGCCAACGCACCGCGGCCCGTCTTTTTTAAAAGATCTCGGCCCCGCGCCCGATCGCCGTCTGGTAGGCGCGGGCGTCGACGCCGACGTCGTCGAAGGCGTCGAGCATCGTTCCCGCGATGGCCTGCCGGTCCCGCTCGCGGCAGGCGGCGATCACCGCCGGACCGGCCCCGGAGATCGTCACCCCCGTCGCGCCGGCGTCGAACGCGGCCGACGTGACGGTCTCGTACCCGGTGATCAACTCGGCGCGGGCGGGAGTGACGATCGAGTCGTCCATCCCGCGCCCGACGAGGTCGGGGTCGTCCCGGGCCATCCCGACCGCGAGCGTCGCCGCGTTGCCGACGACCTCGACGACGTCCTCCATGCGCGCCCCGTCCGGGACGACCCCTCTCGCGTCACGCGTCGAGACGACGATCTCGGGCAGGCAGGTGACGAGCGGGATCGACGCGTCGACCGCCGTCACCCCGTCCTCGCGGGCGATCGTGAACCCGCCCATGATCGAGGGGGCGACGTTGTCGGCGTGGGCCGCCCCCGAGACGACCGCCTCACCCTCTGCGGCGATCGGGACGAGCGCCTCCCGGGAGAGCCCCCGATCGTACAGTTCGTTCAACCCCACCGCGGCGGCCGCGGCCGACGCCGCCGAGGAACCGAGCCCCGAGGCCGGCCTGACGCCCTTGTCGATCTCGATGTGGGCCGGGGCCTCGAGCGCCTCCGCGACCGCGCCGACGGTGTTCTTGTCGGGGTCTTCCGGGATGTACTGGCTCCCGACGCCGGTCACCTCGATCGTGGTGCGGTCGGCCTTCTCGACGCGGACGACGTCCGCCGGTCGCCCCAGCGCCGCACCGAAGACGTCGAAGCCACTCCCCAGGTTCGCGCTCGTCGCGGGGGCCCGCACCGTTACCATGTGCCCCCGTTTCCCTCGCCCCGGAATAAAACCCGACCTTTCGCGCCGCGGCGGCGGGCGACATATCGGAGGACGCCTCCGACCCGTAGTCACGCCCCCGGCGTCGCCGGCCCCGATTACGCGCCCGTTCGGGCGGGAACCGTCGCCGTGACCCTTAGAGGAAGTCCTCGATGTGGTCGGCGACCTCGTTGGGCGTGTCCCCGACCGGAACGCCCGCGTCGTTCAGGGCGTCGATCTTCGATTCGGCGGTGCCGGTGCCCGACCCGGAGACGATCGCGCCCGCGTGGCCCATCCGCTTGCCCGGCGGGGCGGTCCGGCCGGCGATGAAGGCGGCGACGGGGGTGTCCATGTGCTCGCCGATGAACGCCGCGGCCTCCTCCTCGTCCTCGCCGCCGATCTCGCCGCACATCGCGACGGCCTCGGTGTCGGGGTCGTTCTCGAACAGCTCGAGGGCGTCGACGAAGTCCGTCCCGATGATGGGGTCGCCGCCGATGCCGACCGCCGAGGTCTGTCCGATCCCGCGCTGGGTGAGGTTGTCGACGACCTGGTAGGTGAGCGTCCCCGATCGGGAGACCAACCCGACGTTGCCCTCGGCGAAGATGTTGCCCGGCAGGATGCCGAGTTTCGCCTCGCCGGGGGTGATGAGTCCGGGGCAGTTCGGCCCGATCAGGTGGGTGTCGGTCTCGGTCAGTTTGCGGTAGACCTTCGCCATGTCCTGTTGGGGGACGCCCTCGGTGATGGCGACGACGAGGTCGACCGGCGAGTCCAGCGCCTCGAACAGCGCGTCGGCGGCGAACGCCGGCGGGACGAAGACGACCGCGGCGTTGGCGTCCTCCTCGCGGGCAGCCCCGTGGACGGTGTCGTAGACGGGGACCCCGTCGACCTCCTGGCCGCCGCGGCCGGGCACCGCGCCCGCGACGACGTTCGTGCCGTACTCGATCATCTGGCCGGTGTGGAACTTCCCCTCGCCGCCGGTGATCCCCTGTACCACGACGCGCGTGTCGTTGTCGACTAGAATGCTCATTGTGCTTCCTCCTCGTCGGCGTATTCGACCGCACGCTGGACGGCGTCCTCCAGCGTCGCCTCGACCGTTACGAGGTCGGTGTTCAGGATCTCCATGCCCTCCTCCGCGTTGGTCCCGGCGAGCCGGACGACGACCTTCTTCGGGATCTCGTCGAACCCTTCCAGCGCCTCGTTGATCCCCTTGGCGACCTCGTCGCCGCGGGTGATCCCGCCGAAGATGTTGAACACCACCGAGTCGACGTTCTCGTCGGAGAACACCATGTCCAGGGCGTTCGTGACGCGCTCGGCCTTCGCGCCGCCGCCGATGTCGAGGAAGTTGGCGGGCGAGCCGCCGTAGTAGTCGACCAGGTCCAGCGTCGTCATGACGAGGCCGGCCCCGTTGCCGATGATCCCGACGTTGCCCGACAGCCGGACGTAGTCGAAGCCGTACTCGTTGGCCTTGGCCTCGAGTTCGTCGCCCGCGGCCTCCTCCTCCATCTCGGCGAGGTCGGGGTGGCGAAACAGCGCGTCCTCGTCGATGTTCATGACCGCGTCGGCCGCGACGACCTCGTCGTCGGCCGTGACCATGAGGGGGTTGACCTCGATCTCGGTGGCGTCCTTGTCGTCCCAGAGATCGTACAGCTGGGTGAGAATCGAGGCGACGTCGGTGGCGACCGCGCGGTCGACGCCGGCCTCGAAGGCGGCCTTGCGGGCCTGGTAGGGGTGCATCCCGAAGGCCGGATCGATGTGTTCGCGCACGATGGCGTCGGGCTCCTCGGCCGCGACTTCCTCGATGTCGACGCCGCCGCGGGTCGAGACCATCGCCACGGGCTTGCCCTCGGCGCGGTCCATCGTCACGCCGACGTAGAGCTCGTTCGTGAAGTCGACGGCCGCCTCGACGAGCACGCGGTCGACGTGCAGCCCCTTGAGGTCCATCCCGAGGATCTCGTCGGCGGCCTCGCGGGCCGCCTCGGCGTCCTCGACGAGTTTGATGCCGCCGGCCTTGCCGCGGCCGCCGACCTGTACCTGCGCCTTGATCGCGACCGGGTAGCCGATCCCCTCGGCCGCCTCGACCGCGTCGTCGACGGTCGAGGCGAGCGCCGAGTCCGGGACGGGAATCCCGGCGTCGGCGAAGACACCCTTCGCTTGGTATTCGTGAAGTTTCATCGCTGGTTCGGCCGAACCCTCGGGGGAGGCGGAGTTAGTAGTACCGAAACGGATCCGCGCGCCAGTCGCGGCGGTTCGGCCCCGTCCCGATAGCGGAACGACTTTTTGATTGCTCGTCGTTTCCCGACCAAGACCGACCCATGACTATGGACGAAAGCATCGAGGAGGTACGCGACAAAAAGCGCGACGCCGAGCGCGGCGGCGGCGAGGATCGCATCGAGAAACAACACGAGAAGGGCAAACTCACCGCCCGCGAGCGCGTCGAGTACTTCCTCGACGACGGCACCTTCGAGGAGTTCGACCAGCTGAAGACGCACCGCTGTACCAACTTCGACATGGACGACGACCAGCCCTACGGCGACGGCGTCGTCACCGGCTACGGCGAGGTCGACGGCCGGACCGTCTTCGTGTTCGCACACGACTTCACCGTCTTCGGCGGCTCGCTGGGGGAGGCCTTCGCCGAGAAGGTCTGTAAGGTGATGGACCGGGCCATCGAGACCGGCGCGCCCATCATCGGATTAAACGACTCGGCGGGCGCGCGAATCCAGGAGGGGATCGACTCGCTGGCCGGCTACGCCGACATCTTCCACCGCAACCAGAAGGCCTCGGGGGTCGTCCCGCAAATTTCGGCGATCATGGGTCCCTGCGCCGGCGGCGCGGTGTACTCGCCCGCTATCACCGACTTCATCTACATGGTTCAGGACACGAGCCACATGTTCATCACCGGCCCCGACGTCATCGAGACGGTCACCGGCGAGGAGGTCGGCTTCGAGGAGCTCGGCGGCGCGTCGACCCACACCGGCGAGTCGGGGGTCGCACACTTCTCGGCGGCCGACGAGAAGGACGCCCTCGACGACATCCGGTATCTGCTCTCGTATCTCCCCTCGAACAACGTCGAGGACCCCCCGCGGGTCGAACCGTGGGACGACCCCGAGCGCCGCGACGAGGAACTCGAGGAGATCGTCCCGGACCAACCGCGAAAGCCCTACGACATCGTCGACGTGATCGATCGGATCGTCGACGAGGGCTCCTTCTTCGAGGTCGCCGAGTCCTACGCGCGGAACCTCGTCACCGGGTTCGGCCGCCTCGACGGCCGCTCGGTCGGCGTCGTCGCGAACCAACCCCGCGTCAACGCCGGCACCCTCGACATCGACGCCTCGCTGAAGGGCGGCCGCTTCGTCCGCTTCTGTGACGCGTTCAACATCCCGATCGTCACGTTCGTCGACGTCCCGGGGTTCATGCCCGGCACCGACCAAGAGCACAACGGGATCATCAAACACGGCGCGAAACTGTTGTACGCGTTCAGCGAGGCGACGGTCCCGCTGTTGACCGTCATCACCCGGAAGGCCTACGGCGGCGCCTACGACGTGATGGCGTCGAAACACCTCGAGGCCGACGTCAACTACGCGTGGCCGACCGCCGAAATCGCCGTCATGGGTCCGAAGGGCGCGGTCAACGTCCTGTATCGCGACGAGTTGGCCGACGCCGACGACGTCGAGGCCCGCCGCGAGCAACTCATCGACGAGTACCGCGACACCTTCGCGAACCCCTTCACCGCCGCCGAGCGCGGGTTCATCGACGACGTGCTCGAACCCACCGAGACGCGCCCGCGGCTGATCCACGACCTCGAGATGCTCGAGTCCAAGCGCAAGGACCAACCCGACAAGAAACACGGGAACATCCCGCTGTGAGGATGCCGATGGAGATCGAGATCCCCGACGACGCCGACGAATCGGAGGCCGCGGCGATCACGGCGGTCCTTCGGACGCTCGCCGCCGAGGCGGAAGCGCGGGCCGCGGCCGAGGGATCGGTGGAGCCCTCGCGCGACCCCTGGGGGTTCACGGGACGGGTCGAGGGGCTCCAGAGCCGCCGCGTCCGCGCGCCGACCGGCGCGCCGACCGACGACTGGAGCGCCGCCGGGCGGACGGATCGATTCTGAGCGGCGGGACCGACCGCGGAGCACGCCCTCTCGAACCGCCGATGCATTACGGATCGACAGAATAAGGTACTCACCGCGAAACCGATCGGACAATTATGTTCGAGAAAGTACTCGTCGCAAACCGCGGGGAGATCGCGGTACGCGTGATGCGTGCCTGCGAGGACCTCGGGATCGACACCGTCGCGGTGTACAGCGAGGCCGACAAACACGGCGGCCACGTCCGCTACGCCGACGAGGCGTACAACGTCGGGCCGGCGCGCGCGGCCGATTCGTATCTCGACCACGACGCGGTCATCGACGCCGCCCGGAAGGCCGGCGCGGACGCGATCCACCCCGGCTACGGCTTCCTCGCGGAGAACGCGACCTTCGCCGCCGCCGTCGAGGCGACCGAGGGCGTCACCTGGGTCGGCCCCTCCGCCGAGTCGATGGAGCAGGCCGGCGAGAAGACGAAAGCCAGGACGATCATGGAGGCCGCGGACGTCCCGATCGTCCCCGGGACGAACGACCCCGTCACGGACGTCTCGGAGGTCCACGAGTTCGGCGAGGAGTACGGTTACCCGATCGCGATCAAGGCGGAGGGCGGCGGCGGCGGCCGCGGCATGAAGATCGTCCACGACCCCGAGGAGGCGGCCGACCAACTCGACGCCGCAAAGCGGGAGGGGGAGGCGTACTTCGACAACGACTCGGTGTACCTCGAGCGCTACCTCGAGAACCCCCGACACATCGAGGTGCAGATTCTCGCCGACGAGCACGGCAACGTCCGCCACCTCGGCGAGCGTGACTGCTCGCTGCAGCGCCGCCACCAGAAGGTCATCGAGGAGGGTCCCTCGCCCGCCCTCTCCGATGAACTCCGCGAGGAGGTCGGCAAAGCCGCCCGCCGCGGCGCGGACGCGGCCGACTACTACAACGCCGGCACCTTCGAGTTCCTCGTCGAGGAGGAACAACGCGACGACGGCGAGTTGCTCGGTCCCGACGCGAACTTCTACTTCCTCGAAGTCAACACCCGCATCCAGGTCGAACACTGCGTCACCGAGGAGCTGACGGGCGTCGACATCGTCAAGTGGCAACTCCGGATCGCCGCCGGCGAGGAGATCGACTTCGCCCAGGAGGACGTCGAACTCGACGGCCACGCCATCGAGTTCCGGATCAACGCCGAGAACGCCGCCGACGACTTCGCCCCCGCGACGGGCGGCGAACTCGGGACGTACGACCCGCCGGGCGGGATCGGCGTCCGCGTCGACGACGCGCTCAGACAGGGCGACGACCTCGTCACCGACTACGATTCGATGGTGGCGAAACTCATCGTCCACGCCGGCGACCGCGAGGAGTGTTTCGCCCGCTCGGAGCGCGCGCTCTCGGAGTACGACATCGAGGGCATCCCGACGATCATCCCGTTCCACCGGCTGATGCTCACCGACGACGCCTTCGGTGCCGGCAAGCACACCACGAAGTACCTCGACGAGCACCTCGACCCCGAGCGCGTCGAGGCGGCCCAAGAGCGGTGGGGCGGCGACGCCGGGTCGGGAACCGACGACGACGGCGAGACCGTCGAGCGGGAGTTCACCGTCGAGGTCAACGGCAAGCGCTTCGAGGTCAACCTCGAGGAGAGCGGCGAGTTCGCGGCGCTCTCCGGTGGCTCGGGCGGCGGCGCGGCCGCCGGGACGGCGGAGCGGCCCTCGCGCGGCCGCGGGAGCGACGACGACGGCGGGGCCGACATCGACGCCGACGGCGAGGTCGTGACGGCGGAGATGCAGGGGACGATCCTCTCGGTCGACGTCGAGGTGGGCGACTCGGTCGCCGCGGGCGACGTGATCTGCGTGCTCGAGGCGATGAAGATGGAGAACGACGTGATCGCCGAGACCGGCGGCACCGTCGCGGAAATCGCGGTCGGGGAGGGCGACTCCGTCGACCAGGGCGACCCGCTCGTCGTCTTGGAGTAGGGCGGGCCGCGCTCGTCCCCGAACGGACCGCGCGGCGCGAGCATTTATAAATAGGCGGCCGAAACACCCGACGAAACCGATGACCGACGACTCCGAAACGAGGACCGACGCATACGAGCAGGGCGACCGCGTCCGGGTGCAACTCTCCGAGAGCGACGCCGAAAGCGACCTCGAGGGCACGGTGTGTCGCGTCGTTCACGTCTTCGCCGGCGGGGACGGCGAGGGCGACGCCGCACCACGGGAGGTAGCGGACGCCTCCTACCGCCTCGAAGACGTCGAAACCGGGGACGTGCTTCCGGCGGTCGTCAGACACCGCGACGTGGTGCCCGCGGACGGGTGAACTCGGCGCGTCGGGGCGTCCGCGAGACGGCCCCGGCCGCCCCGCTCGTGACCGATACGCGGCGGAAAGCCCGACCCGCTTCGGGACCGGAGCGGGCGTCGACACCCGAGGACACGACGCACGCATCCGGCCCGAACTGCGGCGCGCCCACGCCCGCCGAGCGGGTGGTTCGTCTCGGGGACGTCGAACGTCGACGCCCTGGGATCTGCGATGCCCCGTGTGCTGTGCAGTCCGCCCGAACTCCCGCGCGCATTTTTATAATCGCGGTTAATACATCGGGGACGTGGGTACATTGAGCGAGCACACCGACTCGGGATCAGAGACCGAGCGGGGACGGGCGAACACGAACCGGTACCGCGTCCTTCTCGTCCTGGCCGTCGCCGAACTGCTGGCGATGACGCTGTGGTTCAGTGCCTCGGCGGTCGGGCCGGAACTCGCGGCGCTCTGGGACCTCTCGAGCGCCGAGACAGCCTGGCTGACGAACGCGGTGCAACTCGGATTCGTCGTCGGCGCCGTGCTTTCCGCGACGCTCACCCTCTCGGATGCGGTCCCGCCTCGGTACCTCTTTGCCGTCTCGGTCGCCGTCGGCGCGGGAGCGACGGCACTCATCGCACTCGCCGTGTCGTCGTTCCTCCCGGCCGTCCTGTTGCGGTTTCTGACCGGCGTCGCGCTGGCCGGCGTGTACCCGACGGGGATGAAGATCATGGCGGGGTGGTTTCGCGAGGGCCGCGGGTTCGCTATCGGCGCGCTCGTCGGGGCGCTCACGATCGGATCGGCACTGCCGCATCTGCTCCGAGGGATCGGTGGCGTCGGCCGTCCGCGCCTCGTCTTACTGGGGGCGACTGGACTCGCGGCAGTCAGTGGCGTGCTCGTCCTTTTCGTGCGCCCCGGTCCCCACCAGGCCCCGGCGGCGCCGTTCGATCCCGGGGCCGTTCGGCGGATGCTCGGCGACCGCGGGACGATGCTCGCCAACGTCGGATACTTCGGACACATGTGGGAGCTCTACGCCGTCTGGGCCTGGATCCCGGTCTATCTGGCTGCGAGCTTCGCTGCCAGCGGCGACCCGGCACCGACACTCGCTGCGCTGCTCGCGTTCGCAACGATCGCAGTGGGTGGCGTCGGCGCTCTCGTCGCCGGCGTGTTCGCGGACCGGATCGGGCGGACGACCGTCACGAGCGCGAGTATGATAGTCAGCGGCACCGCTTGCGTCGGTGCCGGCTTCGTGTTCGGTGGCCCCCTGATCGTCCTCGTTCCGTTCCTGTTGATCTGGGGGTTCGTCGTCGTCGCCGACTCCGCGCAGTTCTCGGCGGCCGTCTCCGAACTCGCCGAGGACAGCTACGTCGGGTCGGCCCTGACGCTGCAGACCGCTATCGGTTTTTTACTCACGGTCGGATCCATCCAGATCACGGCCATCGTCGCCGGCGTCGTCGGCTGGCAGTGGGCCTTCGCGCCGCTGGTTGTCGGGCCGTTCGTGGGAACCGTCGCAATGCTGTGGCTCCGGCGGCTTCCCGAGGCACACGCGCTGGCCGGCGGTCGCAGGTGATCCCCCCGCTAGTGACGGTACCGGACGCGAGCCACCCTCCCGGACGGCGGGACGCCATCGGCACCCCGAGCCGTTCGCCCCCGGACGATTGCCAGGTTTTTTACCTCCGTCTACGTATGGGTACGTATGCCAACGTCGGAGACGACGGCGCAGTCCGAGGGCGCGGCGGCCACCAACGAACTCTGCGCGACGCTCGGGTGCAAGTTCGACGAGGACGGCACGTGTATTCGTTGCGGCTCCGCCGAAGGGTGAACGCTCCCCGGAGGCGCCGACCCGGAACCGTTCTCCCGCCGGATCTCGCGCTTCGGTCCGCGGGCCGGCCGAACTGGTTCGACGTCGCGCGCGCCGAAGGGCGAGGAGTCTCCCGGAGCGGACGTCGGTTCGAACGTGCGCTCCGTCCGGTCTAGGCGATCGCACCAGTACCTTTGACATCGACGCACCACTGTCGACGGTATGAATCGCCGAACACCGGGTACGTCGAAAGCAGCCGGCGGCGTGACCGCCATCGCCCGCCGCCCCGGCGCGCCGGCTCGAGGAAACGGAGCCCGCCCCGGTTCGGGTGCCCGGCGCGGCCGCGGGTCAGATCGTAGAGGCGCATAATGCGCGGGGCCGTAGACGGCGGTGATCGCCGGGCTCCCTTCGACGCTGTCGGGCGATCCGCATGAGCCCGACCGAATCGATAGCCGGCCGGACGGCTCTGTTCGCCCTCGTCGGCGTCGCGCTCGTCGGCGGATCGGTCGGCCTGTTCGTCGTCGACCTCGGCGCTACGCCCCCGGAGCCGGTCGCCTCCGAGGAAACGGTCAGCGTCGGCCTGACGCTCGCGGACGAGCTCCGTCTCGAGGACACGGCCCCCGACGCCGCGTTGCCGCGCGTTCAGGTGTTCTATTCGCAGTATCCGTTCCCGGTCGGGTACTACGGGATCGAGTCGTTCGCGGCGAAACAGCGACAGCCGTATCACAGAGACCAGTTCGGGTACCCGACTGCGGCGTACGTGACCGACTACGCGGGACGCCCTCTCGAGTTGACCGACGACGGGATCCCGAGCACCGACGAATCGCCGGGATGGGTCGCAGCCGAGGACGCGGTGTACGTGGCCGGCAGCGCGGCGCGGACGCCGGACGGTCCGGCGTTGCTGCCGTTCTCGACGCGGGAGGCCGCCCGGCGCTTCGCCGCCGAACACGGCGGGCGCGTGATCGACTGGCAGACGGCGCTCGATCGACCGGCCGAAGCGGATCCCGCAACCGAACTCCGCGAGCGGGTGGAGACGCAACGCCGCGAGGCGAACGAAACCGTCGCGTCGAGGGCCCGACTCCGGGAGCGGCCGGTGTCGGTCGTCGTCGGGGACGGGGAGCCGACGGTGAACGGGGCGATCGAGTCCGCGCCGCCGAACACGACGGTTCTCGTCCCGAACGGGACGTACCGAGAGCGGGTAGAGGTCGACCGGCCGGTGACCCTCCGGGGCGTCGGCGACGCGCGAATCGTCGGTGACGGCAACGGCACCGTCGTCGTGGTCCGCTCCCCGCGGGCGGCTATCGTCGACGTCGACGTGTCCGGCGTCGGAAACGCCGTCCCCGGCGGGGCCGCGACCGACGATCACAACCACGTCAACGATCCGAGCCACGACAGTGCCGATACGGTCGGCGACGAGTATTGGGACGAGGACATCGAGGAGACCTACGCCGGCGGCGACACCGCAATCGCCGTCGAGACCGCACCGAACGCGCTCGTCTCCGGGGTCGGGATCGACACCGACGCTGCCGGAGTCATCCTCTACGAGTCGCCCGGAACGGTCGTCCGGAACACGACCGTCGTCGGGAGCGAGAGCTACCGAAACGGACACATGGGGCTGGTGGCGATGCGCTCGCCGGGCGTCGTCGAGGACTCGCGTTTCACCGGCGGACTGGACGGCGTCTACACCCACCGCTCCGACGGCATCGTCGTCAGGAACAACGGGATCTACGACAACCGGATGGGGATCCACACGATGTTCACGTCCGGATCGGTGTTGTACAACAACACCGTCTCCGGGCAGGAGTACACCGGTATCCACGTGATGACGGGGCCACGGCGGAACGCGGTCGTCGGCAACCGGATCACCGAGACGGTGACGGCGCTCGTCGTCGGCGGGTCGGAGTCGTACGTCGCGGACAACGTCGTCCTGGAGAACAACCTCGGGTTCCAGGTCGACGCCGTCGGCTCGATAATCGAAGGGAACGTGTTCGCCGACAACCGCGCGGGCGCCGAAGCCCGGGCGCAACTGCCGACCAACCGGGTGTTCGACAACGACTTCGTCGGCAACGAACGGCACGTCAGATCGGCCAACGGCCGCCTCCGCATCTGGACCTACGACGGCAGGGGCAACTACTGGGAGGGCGCGACCGGACGAACCGACGGAACCGTGATCCGGCGGCCGTACACGCCGACGGACCCCGTCGACGGGCGACTCCATCGGACCGACGGGGCCGGGACGCTCGCGCTGGCTCCGGCGTTGGACGCCCTCGCGGGGTTCCAGGGGGCGGTCCCCGGGATGCGGGCCGACGAGGTCATCGACACCGCGCCGCGCTGTGAGCCGGCGAACGAGGCGTGGTTCGAGCGGACCGGCCGAACAGACACCGAGCCGGTCTGTGCGTCGGGGACGCGTCGCTCCGTGGGGCAGTAATAGCGTCGGCGTCGACCGGCGGCGAACGCCGCCGGTGGCCGAAACCGACTCGCCGCTCCCGAAGCAGGTGGTTGATCCGCCGACTACAGTTCGTCGGCGATCTCGTCGGCGTCGATGTCGGCCTCCTCCAGGGCCTCCTCTAGGTCGACGTCGCCCGCGCCGCCGCCCATGCCGCCCATCATGCCGCCCATGCCCATCCCCATGCCGCCGCCGTCGAGGATCTCCTGGATCAGGATGCGGTCGATGTCGGTGAGCTCGACGAGCTGCTGTGCGATCTGTTGTTTCTGCATCATCCACTGCTGGTTCATCGCGAGCTGCGGCGTCGACTCGACGTAGAGGGTGCGCTTCTCGACGGTCTCGGTGACCGTCTCCGGTTCGGCGGGCTCGTCGTCCGAGGCCTCGCTGTCCCCGTCCTCGGCTTCGTCCTCGTCGGGTTCGACGACGCGGGTCTCCTCGACCTCGTCGGTCTCGACCCACATTTCGAGGTCGAGATCGAGCATCATGTTCAGGAGGCCGCGGGCCTGCTCGAGGTCGCCCTCGACGGTGTCGAGCAGTTCGTACTCGTACTCGATGTCCTCGCCGGCCAGCGGGTGGTTGAAGTCGACGCGGGCGCGGCCGCCGATGATCGTCTCGAGGACGCCCCCCTCGCCGTCGATCTGGACGCGCGCGCCGGGGTAGCGGTCGTCCTCGTCGATCTTGTCGGCCGAGACGGTCCGGACCTGCTCCTCGTCGTAGGCGCCGAAGGCCTCCTCGGCGGTGACGACGACGCTGCCCTCGTCGCCGATCTCCTTGCCGCGGATGTCGTCCTCGACCCCGGGGAAGAGGTGGCCCTCCCCGAGTACGATCGTCCGGGGCTCGAACTCGCCCTGGTCGGCGACGCCCTCCTCCTCGGCGACCGCCTCGTCGGTCGTGTCGACCAACTGCCCCTCGTCGACGGTTCGGGCGGTGTAGGCGATCCGGACGAACTCGCCGTCCTGAAGCCCCTCGGCCTCGGGTTCGGATGCGTCGTCCTCGACCGTCTCTGTCTCCTCGACCGCGTCGGATTCGTCGCTCATACTCCCCACGACAGCCGTCTCACCCTTAACCATCACGTTTCATTGCGGCGGCGGAGCGGGACACGCCGGGGACCCCATCGAGGGGAGGGGTGGAAGCCACGGCTCTTTTTGTGCTCCCCGGAGACCGGACCGGTATGTACGAGGTCGAACTGAAGGTCCGCGCCGAACACGATCGGGTCCGTCCCCGACTCGAGTCGATCGGCGCGGAGCCCGAGGGGACGGTGTCGCAGGTCGATACGTACTACGACCACCCGGTTCGGGAGTTCGCCGAGACCGACGAGGCGCTCCGGATCCGCCGGGAGACGGACGAGTCGGGCGAGCGGGCGAAGGTGACGTACAAGGGCCCGCTGGTCGACGACGCCTCGAAGACCCGCGAGGAACTGGAGACGGGCGTCGACGACGGAGACACGATGGCGGGCGTCGTCGAGTCGGTCGGCTTCGAGCCCGCGGCGACCGTCGAGAAGCGCCGCGAGCGGTTCAGCCACGGCGAGTACACCGTCACGCTCGACGCCGTCGAGGGGCTCGGCGAGTTCGTCGAGGTCGAAACCGAAGCCGAGGAAATCGAGTCCGCCCGCGAGGGCGCGGTCGAGGTGCTCGAACGGTTGGGGCTCGATCCGGCCGACGGGATCCGGACCTCGTACCTCGGCCTCCTGCTCGATGCGGCGTAGTATGCTTTGTAGTAATCAATAGGGCCTATTTGGTTTCCGTAAGTTATAGAACCGGCCGAGGGGTACACACGGCAATGACTGACCGAAACATCCGCGTCGAGCCGGTCGACGGCCGCGCGGTCGAGGATCAAGACGTCGAGATCGTCGAGCGGAAGGGGCTCGGCCACCCCGACTCCCTCTGCGACGGGATCGCCGAGCACGTCTCGCAGGCGCTGGCCCGGGAGTACCTCGACCGCGTCGGCAAGGTGCTCCACTACAACACCGACGAGACGCAGTTGGTCGCCGGCCGCTCGGCGCCCGCCTTCGGCGGCGGCGAGGTCATCGACCCCATCTACCTGTTGATCACGGGCAGAGCGACCAAGGAGTACGAGGGGACGAAGATCCCCGCCGAGACGATCGCGCTCAGGGCCGCCCGCGACTACATCGACGAGCAGTTCCCGTTCGTCGACTTCGGCACCGACGTCGTGGTCGACGTGAAGCTGGGCGAGGGGTCGGGGGACCTCCAGGAGGTCTTCGGCGAGGACGGCACGCAGGTCCCGATGTCGAACGACACCTCCTTCGGCGTCGGCCACGCGCCGCTGACCGAGACCGAACGGATCGTCCTCGAGACCGAGCGCCAACTCAACGGCCGCTACAGCGACGAGCACCCGGCCGTCGGCCAGGACATCAAGGTGATGGGCAAACGCGAGTCCGAGACCATCGACGTGACCGTCGCCGTCGCCGCCGTCGATCGGTACGTCGACGGGATCGAGGGCTACGACGCGGTGATGGAGGGCGTCCGGGCGTTCGTCGAGGACCTCGCCGCCGAGTACACCGACCGGACGGTTCGGGTCCACGTCAACACCGCCGACGACTACGAGGAGGGGTCCATCTACCTCACGACGACGGGCACGAGCGCCGAGCAGGGCGACGACGGCTCCGTCGGCCGCGGCAACCGCTCGAACGGCCTGATCACGCCGAACCGCTCGATGTCGATGGAGGCCACCTCCGGCAAGAACCCCGTCAACCACATCGGGAAGATCTACAACCTGCTGTCGACCGAAATCGCCCGCTCGGTCGTCGAGGCGGTCGACGGCATCCGCGAGGTCCGCATCCGACTGCTCTCGCAGATCGGCAAGCCGATCGACGAGCCCCACGTCGCTGACGCCAGCCTCGTCACCGAGGAGGGCATCGAGGTCGGCGACATCGAGGCGGCGGTCGAGGCGATCATCGACGAGGAACTCGCGAACGTGACCGACGTCACGGAGCGCGTGATCGACGGCGAGTTGACGACGTTCTGACCGGGCCGGGGGCCGCGCGATCGGAGCGGGACGCGCCGCCCGGCGGCCGAGCGAAACCGCTTTTTCAGTCGCTCCGTATGTCCCGCCATGACGCGAGTGTGTCTCGTCGGCGAGGGGGACGTCGAGTTGCGGTACGAACTCCTCAGCCGCGAGACGTCGCGGGCGGCGCTTTCGACCTACGACCTCGCCGCGCCCTACGAGAACACGGTCGCCGTCGAGACGGTCTCGCTGGGCGCCGCCGTCGCGCTGTTGAACGACCTCGAGTGGTATCTGGTCCGGTTCGCCCGCGAGGCGCTCGTCCTCGATCCGTCGGTGAGCGACGACGAGTGGATTTCCCGCGATCTCGCGACGGCGATCCGCGACGACGACCTCGATCACGCCGACTCCGGACGGTTCCTGAAGCTGTTCGGCGTCGACGACGGCCGGCTCCTCGAACCGATGTTCGTGACCCGAACCGGGCCCGAACTCCCGACGTACGACCTCCACGACGTCGAGGACACCCTCGCCGTCCGGGTGACCGAATCCGAGTTCGGCGCGTAGCCGGCGACCGTGATCGCGCGCTCCGCGCCCGCGTTTCGGGTCCGTGCCCGCGCTCAGATCTCGACGCCGCTGGGAATGAGGCTCCGGTCGCGGAGCAGGTTCCCGTCGCCGTCGTACACCAGAAGCGTCGACTTGTCGTACGCCGCCAGTCGGTTCCCGTCGTCGGTCTCGATGACGAGGCGGTACCGACCGTCGGCGTCTGCGCTGGCCGCCTCTACGACCGAGAGTATCGAGGCGCTCTCGGCGTTGACCTCGAGGACGTACTCGCCGGTGACGCGGTCCGACACCGCAAAGACGCCCGTCGGCGCCTCGGCGTCGAGTGGCTCGCGCAGCCGATAGGCCACGTCGACCCCGTCGCCGTCGAGTTGGCCGTCCTCGCGGCGGAGCCGCGTTTCGAGTTCGTCGGTCGGCCCCTCGTACGTGATCGACACGGTCGGCTCTCCCGATTCGTCGGCCGTCACGCCCGCCGTCTCCAGAGTGAAGTAGTCACGCCGCATCCCTGTTTGCGTGTCGGTACGGGCGCCGCACGCATGAACGTAACGCCCTCGTCAGGGACGGCCCGATCCGGTGCGGGCAGAACGGCCTCCGGCCGTCCAGGGGCGGTCGCCACGGCAGTCCCCGAGGGACGCGCTGGCGACGACGGGGGCGGCACGGTCGGGGACACGTCGGGAGGCGAATACGGCGGACCTTTATTTCGCCCGCTCGCATACCGTCGGGTACGCGACACAGATGTCCCGAGACGACGCGTCCGTTCGCCCGGACGAGCGCTCGACCCGATCGGTCCGACAGCGACTCGCTCGGGCGGTCGAGTCGCTCCGCGGCTCGTCGATCCCCGACGAGCCGTACCGCCCCGGCGAACACGGCCGAATCGTCGGAGACCGGACGTTCGACGGCGAGCGGATCGAGGCGTACTGGCTGAACGCGCCTTTCTCCTACGCCGTCATCACGCACGACCACGAGGAGAACGAACACCGATATTACGCCGTCGAACCCGACCTCGACCGTTTCGAGCGCGACGTCCTCGACACGCTGTACGACGACGTTCGGGTGCCGCTCCTGTACGCCGAACACGAGGGAACCCCCGAGGACGTCCTCCGGTCGGAGCTCCGAACGCGGCTCGAACGGTACGGCGTCGAGCCGGACGTCGCCGGGTTCTACCGGCTGTACTACTATCTCTACCGGCGGTTCCAGGGGTTCGGCAAAGTCGATCCGCTGATGCACGACCCCTACATCGAGGACATCTCCTGCGACGGGTACAACATCCCCCTGTACGCCTACCACGACGGGTACCAGGACATCGAGACGAACGTCTCCTTCGAGGAGACCAGCCTCGACAGCTACATCGTTCGGATGGCCCAGCAGGCCGGACGGCACATCTCGGTCGGCAACCCGATCGTCGAGACGACGCTCGTCGACGGCTCCCGCGCGGAGTTGGCGCTCGGCGAGGAGGTGACGCCGCACGGATCGGCCTTCACCATCCGGAAGTACAGCGACGAGCCGTTCACCCCGATCGACCTGCTCGAGTTCGGCACCTTCTCGCTCGAGCAGATGGCGTACCTGTGGCTGGCGATCGAGCACAACAAGAACATCGTCTTCGCCGGCGGGACCGCCTCCGGCAAGACGACCTCGATGAACGCCATCTCGATGTTCATCCCGCCGCGCTCGAAGCTGATCACCATCGAGGACACCCGCGAGCTGTCGCTGTATCACGACAACTGGCTGTCGTGTGTGACCCGCGAGCGCCTCGACGAGGCCGCGAACGTCACGATGTACGACCTGTTGCGGTCGTCGCTGCGACACCGCCCCGAGTACATCATCGTCGGCGAGGTCCGCGGCGAGGAGGCGATGACGCTGTTTCAGGCGATGAACACGGGGCACACGACGCTGTCGACGATGCACGCCGACTCGGTCCAGACGGTCATCAACCGCCTCGAGAACGAACCGATCAACGTGCCGCGGCCGATGGTCCAGTCGCTGGACATCCTCTGTGTCCAGCGGCTCGCCCGCTTCGGCAGCGAACGCGTCCGGCGGGCGGGGACGATCGCCGAGATCGAGGGGATCGACCAACGGACCGGCGAACTGGACTACACGGGGGCGTACAAGTGGGACTCCGCGACGGACGAGTTCAGCGAAGGGACGAAGAAGCTGACCGAGGAGATCCGCGAGGAGCGCGGCTGGTCGAAAACCGAACTCCTCAGGGAACTGCGCCGCCGCCGGCGGTTCCTGGCGTTCCTCCAGGAGCGGGGAATCTCCCAGTACGAGCAGTTCACGGCGATGGTCAACCGGTACTACGCCGTCCCGGAGGACGTGATGGATCGGATCGAGGCGGCCGAGGCCGACGGCCGCGTCGACCTCGACGTCGGGGAGGCCGTCGACTCCGCGCCGGACGAGGCGGAACCGCGGGGCGGATAGATGCTCTGGGTGCTCCCGCTCCTCGCGGCGGTCGGCCTCCTCGGGACGTTCCTCGCGGCCCCGTACAGCCCCCGGATCGACGGCGCGATCACGCGGATCGCGTTTCTCCTCCTCGGCGGTCGGGGCATCGAGATCGACACCGAACGCGAGCAGTCGCTCCGGTCGGCGGCGATCGGCGTCCCCTACCGGGAGTACGCCGCGAAGACGTACGTCTACCTCGCTGGTGCCGGGGTCGCCGGCGCGGTGATCGGCGTGTACGCCGGCGCGGCGGGGCTGTTCGTGCTCGCCTCGCCGGGGCTCACGTTCGACCCGAACGCGACGATCGAGACCCCGAACGCCGTGCAGTTGGGTGTGTTCCTCCTGAGCGGCGGCCTGCTCAGCGCGGTCGCGGCGGTGGCGACCCGCGAACTCCGGTGGCGGATGCCGTCCATCCGGGCCGACGGGCGCGCGAGGCGGATCGACGCCGGCCTCCCCCGCACGGTCGCGTTCACGTACGCCCTCACGCGCGGCGGGATGTCGTTCCCGGACGTGCTCCGGACGCTCTCGGCCAACGAGCGGGTGTTCGGCGAGGGCGCCGCCGAAGTCGGCGTCGCCGTCCAGAACATCGACCTGTTCAACGTCGACCTCGTGACGGCCGTCCAGGACCTCTCGGAGAACACGCCCTCCGAGCGATTCGGCACGTTCACCGAGAACCTCTCGAGCGTCCTCCAGAGCGGCGGCGACGTCTCGGAGTTCCTCCGCGAGCAGTACGAGCGCTACCGCGACGAGGCCGAAGAGCAGCAGGCGGAGATACTCAACCTCCTCGCGACGACCGCGGAGGTGTACGTGACCGTGATCGTCGCCGGCATGCTGTTTCTCATCACGATCCTGTTGATAATCGGGCTCACGGCCGGTGACACGCTCTTCGTGATGCGAGTGCTGACGTACGTCATCGTCCCCGCCGCGAACGTGTTGTTCCTGGCGTACCTCCTCGACGTCACCCGGCCGCTCCGCGCGACGGGGGACGAACACGAGGACGACCGCAAGAACGAACGCGGGGACGGGACCGACCGCGAACGCGACCAGGGGCGTCCGGTCGGGGGGATCACCGCCGGCCGTGCCGTGGAGGGCGACGGCGGCTACGCCCGCCCGGGGGCGGCGGCCGACCACGAACGGCTGTTCGCCTACCGCCGGCTCCGATCGGTCAGAGAGACGCTCGCCTCGCCGCTGTCGTCGGTGATCGACCGGCCGCGGCTGCTCCTGTACGTCACCGTTCCGATCGCGGTCGTCGCGACCGCCGTCCGGCTGCCGGCGGTCGTCGCGGGCGGGGGCGTCGACGTCCGCGCGCTCGACGACATCCTCGTGCAGGCGGCGATCTTCCTGAGCGGGACGTTCGCCGTCGTCTACGAGTACAGCAGGCGTCGGCTCAGGCGGCTCGAATCGGCGATCCCGGAGCTCCTCGAGCGGCTCGCCAGCCTCAACGAGGCCGGCATCTCGGTCGTCTCCTCGTTCGACCGGGTTCGACGCGGCGACGTCGGCGAACTCGACGCGGAGGTCGACCGGATCTGGCGGGACATCCAGTGGGGCGCGACGACCGAGGAGGCGCTCTCGCGGTTCGAGACGCGCGTCCGGACGCCCTCGGTCACCCGCGTCGTCACGCTCATCACGAACGCGATGCACGCCTCGAACGAGATCGGTCCGGTCCTCCGGATCGCGGCCGAGCAGGCCCGCTCTGACCTCCAGCTCCGCAGGCAGCGCCGACAGGAGATGTTCACGTACCTCGTCGTGGTGTACGTCTCGTTTTTCGTCTTCCTGGTCGTCATCGGGGCCTTGGAGTACGTCCTGATCCCGAGCCTGCCGGACGTGGGAAGCATCGGTGGGGGCGCGGCGGGCGGGGCCGGCGGCGTCGGCGGCGCCGGGCCGCTCGGCGGGTTCGAGGGCGGCGACCGGGACGCCTATCGGCTCGTCTTCCTCCACACCGCGTTCATCCAGTCGCTGCTTTCGGGGCTCGCCGCCGGCGTCATGGGCAGCGGATCGGTCAAGGCCGGGATGAAACACGCCGCGGCCATGCTTTCGGTCTCGTACGTCCTGTTGACGTTCGTGATCTGAGATCGCGTTCGCGCGTCCCGGTGGCGCTCGTGTTCCGCGCCGATCCGCATCGCTGCCCTCTTTGTCCCCGTGGCGGAACCCGGCGTATGAACGATCGCGCCGGCGTCCGGGCGACGTACGACCGGATCGCCGATCACTTCTCTTCGACCCGCGAGTACCCCTGGCCGGAGGTCGAATCCTTCTGTGCGGGCCGCCGCGCCGCCGTCGCCCTCGACGTCGGCTGCGGGAACGGCCGCCACACCGAGTTGTTGGCCGAACACGCCGACCGGGTCGTCGGCCTCGACGCGAGCCGCGGGCTGCTGTCGGCCGCCCGCGAGCGCGTCCCCGGGGCCGCCCTGGTGGCCGGCGACGCCGCCTCGCTGCCGGTCGCCGACGGGGCGGTCGGCCTCGCGGTGTACGTCGCGACGCTGCATCACCTCCCGACGCGACGGCTCCGCCGGGAGAGCCTCGACGAACTCGCGCGCGTCCTCGACGACGGCGGGGCGGCGCTCGTCAGCGCCTGGAGCACCGAAGCCGACCGCTTCGAGACCGACGCCGACGTCGAGACGGGCTTCGACACCGAGATCGACTGGACGCTTCCCGGCGGCGAGGCGGTCCCGCGCTACTACCACATCTACGCGCCCGCGGAGTTCGACGCCGACCTCGACGCGAGCGACCTCGCCGTCGTCGAGTCGGTCGTCTCCAGCGGGAACTGCTATGCCGTCGTCGAGCCGTCGTGACCGGCGGAGTATTTAAATACGGACGGCGCTCCGGCGAGCGATTTAAATACTGTTCCGGGAACGAAAAGACCCTTATACGGCGTCGTGTTACGGTTTCGTGCGCGCCGGTGGTTGGCGGCCCGACGGGTCGCGAGTCGCGGCGCGACGAGGACGAGCGCCGGTGGTCTAGTGGCAGGACCTGAGCCTTCCAAGCTCATGGCCCGGGTTCAAATCCCGGCCGGCGCA
>Ga0209965_1000033_pt1 | contig 43454 bp, 47 predicted proteins | sample SalPon2_B_H2O_MG_FD_185707 | JGI IMG/M metagenome (GOLD analysis project Ga0209965, IMG submission 185707) | Salt pond water microbial communities from South San Francisco under conditions of wetland restoration - Salt Pond MetaG R2_B_H2O_MG... | ecosystem: Environmental > Aquatic > Non-marine...
CGCGGACGTGACCGGCGACGAACTGCCGACACTCTCGGAGTTGGGCTTCGACGAGCCGGAAGCCGATATCGAACCCGGCGGGATGACGGCGGCACGGCAGCGACTCGACAGCTTCGTCGACGGTCCCATCTACGAGTACGAGGACCTGCGGGACGACCCGGCCGCCGACCGCACCTCGAAGCTCTCTGCCCACACGCGCTGGGGCACCGTCGGCCCACGCAAAATATACGCCGCGACCGAGGAGGCTGCAGCGAGTGCGCCGAGCGAGGCGGCCGCCGAGGCCGTCGAGGAGTATCAGGGCGAACTCGCGTGGCGGGAGTTCTACCACCACGTCCTCTACTTCCACCCCCACGTCGTCACGGAGAACTACAACGAGTACGAGGAGGGCATCGAGTGGCGCGACGACGACGGCGAAATCGCGGCGTGGCGCGAGGGCGAGACCGGCTACCCGATTATCGACGCCGGGATGCGCCAGCTCCGCGAGGAGGCGTGGATGCACAACCGCGTCCGGATGATCGTCGCCTCCTTCCTCACGAAGGACCTGATGGCCGACTGGCGACACGGCTACGAGCACTTCCGCGAACATCTCGTGGACCACAACACCGCAAACGACAACGGCGGCTGGCAGTGGGCTGCCTCGACGGGTACGGACGCACAGCCGTACTTCCGCATCTTCAACCCCATGTCACAGGGTGAGCGTCACGACCCGGACGCCGAGTACATCCGCGAGTACGTGCCCGAACTCGCTGGAGTCGACGCCGGCACCATCCACTCGTGGCACGAACTCTCGGAGGGGGAACGCGAGTCGGTCGCCCCCGAGTATCCTGCGCCGATAGTCGACCACAGCGAGCGCCGCGAACAGGCGCTCGCGATGTTCAAACGCGCCCGCGGCGAGGACCCCGACGAGTGAGAACGTGTAATCGTAGTTACTTAAACACACTACCGGGAATCCGAGGGTAGCTCCTCAATCCTTTTTGCCACGGCGGGCATTTCGTTGAGTGGAGGTTACAACAATGAGCGAATTTTCCAACCCGGAGCTTGACCCGCTCCCGTACGACTACGACGCGCTGGAACCGTCCATCTCTGAGCAGGTACTCACGTGGCACCACGACACCCACCATCAGGGATACGTAAACGGTCTCGAAAGCGCCGAGGAGACCCTCGCGGAGAACCGCGAGGCCGGCGAGTTCGGCTCGTCCAGCTCCGCCATCCGCAACGTCACCCACAACGGTTCGGGCCACTATCTCCACACGCTGTTCTGGGAGAACATGGACCCCAACGGCGGTGGCGAACCGGAGGGTGACCTGCTGGCCCGCATCGAGGAGGACTTCGGCTCCTACGAGGGCTGGAAGGGCGAGTTCGAGGCCGCCGCAGGCGCAGCCGGTGGCTGGGCGCTGCTCGTCTACGACCCCGTTGCACAGCAGCTTCGCAACGTCGTCGTCGACAAGCACGACCAGGGCGCGCTCTGGGGTTCACACCCGATTCTGGCGCTGGACGTGTGGGAACACTCGTACTACTACGACTACGGTCCGGCCCGCGGCGACTTCATCGAGGGCTTCTTCGACGTCGTCGACTGGGACAACGTCGCACAGCAGTACGAGAACGTCGTCTCGCGCGTCGAGTAAGCAGTCCGCTTCTCCATTTTTTCATCGCCGCGTAGCCGACGGCTCGGATTGTGACAAACACACCAAACAGCTAATTTCCAACAGGCCCAACAACCACGTATGTCGAGCGGGACCATCGATATCGACGAGTTCGAAGACGGCGACGCAGATGAATTCACCGAACGGAACGCCACCGAACGAATCGTGTTGTTTCTCGATCGAAATGACGACCGAGCGTGGAAGGCCGCGACGGTTGCCGAGCGCCTCGGGATAGAGGCGGACGCCGTTAATGCGATTCTCTCACGGCTGAAGGAACGGGGGCTTGTGCGACACAAGCGACCGTACTGGGCAATTACGGACGATACGGAACGACTTCGGTCAGCCTACCAGCTCCACCGGCAGCACGAAGCGGCCGACAGCGAGTACGGCGAAGAGTCGCTTGAAGCCCTCCGAACGGAGGAGATGGACGAGGTACAGTGACTCCGTTCGATGAACTGGAGCGTGGTGATATCATCTGGGCGACGGACCCGCTCTCTGAGAAAGGTCGCCCAGTGCTCGTGATTGGAACTCCTAAGTTCCAGAGCCACGGTGTGCAACTCATTACGGCCCTGATTTCCACGAAGAGCTATCACGAATCCGCACTCGCGCTCAGCGACGACGACTACGAGGGCGAGCCGCTCGGAGAACAGAGTCACGTCCTGCCGTGGTCGCTTGTGACGCTCAACAGTGCCGTGGATGTTGATCACTACCTGACATCGCTCGTGGCCGACCGCACTGAGGACGTGGTGAGACAAGTGGTCGCCTACATCTCTGCGTAGCTCGGCCCGTATCGGGAAGTAGGTACACGAAATTGGGGAACATCGTTTAGCTACAAGGCCTACATCTCTCGGTTGGACCCGACGATTGGCGTGTTCTAGTTAGTGGAACAGTAATCGAGCGGCCGACTCTCGGTTCCACCCCGAAGAGTTGGCAACGACACGCTTGTACCCCGTCGCTCACAACCGCGGGTATGCCACGACCGAAGTCGACGTTCGATGACGTACGCGAGTTCGAGTTCCGCGAACCCGAGGAGGTGCTCGAGACCGACACGATGTACACCGTCTACGAAATCGCACGCCTGCTGCAGGGGGTCGACGTGGACCGCGAACTCGACGCCGCGACCGAAAGCGTGTTCCTCGACTGGGCGATTCCGTGGATGCTCGACAACGAAGCGCGGTTCTGTTTTGCCGAACCGAACGACGAGGAAAGTCCCGGCTTCTACGGCCTGCGCGACTAGCTCATCCGCGCGCTGCGGAGGGCAAGCTGGATGTGTTGGCGCGGCTCGCGGTCGACGACCGGGCCGTGGCCGGCGTAGAACGCCCGCAGCGAGTCGTCCGTCGCATCGAGCACGCGCTCGATACTCTCGATGAGCCGCGGGTGGTCACCCTCATCGAGGTCGGTTCGGCCGAAGCCGCCGTTGGCGAAGACGAGGTCGCCGGCGATGAGGTCCCCGCCGTCTTCGCGCAGGAAACAGAGGTGGTCGTTCTTGTGTCCAGGAGTGTGGAGCGCCCGGTACTCGCGGTCGCCGAGCGCGACCGTGGTGTCGTCTTCGATTTCGTGGTCGACGAGCTCGTGGTCGGGGTCGAATCCCCACACGTCAACGTCGAACCTCTCCGTGACGGCCTCGGTGTTACCGACGTGGTCGTGGTGGGTGTGCGTGAGGACGACGGCGTCGATCCCACCGGTTCGCGCCTCGATTTTCGAGACCACGTCGAACTCGTCGCCGGGGTCGACGAGGACTGTTCGCTTTCCGTCGACGAGGAAGACGTTGCTCGTGAACACCTGTTCGTCCGCGGCGAGATTCGTGATGTCGTGCATACCGGACAGAGATGACAGCCGCAGGAAAACCTACGGAAAGGCGAGCCTGCCGGCGACCTGTCGCCGCTTCACGACGAGGAAGCCGACGACCACGAGCGCGAAGCCGACCAGCGTCGTCTCGGAGAGCGATTCGTCCAACAGCAGGTAGCCGGTGAGCGCGGCAAAGGGCGGGATGACGTATTCGAGCAGCCCCATCGAGAACGGCCCGAGTTCGCGAAGGAGCACAAAGTAGAGCGTGAACCCACCGACGCCCGCGACGACGGCCATGTAGCCGACGGCGAGGACCGCCCGTGGTTCGACCGTCGCACTTGCAATCCCACTCCCCGGAAGGAGGACGGTCGCGAGGTGGAGCGACACCGCACCGATGAGATACATCCACGGCTGTGCGCCGACGGCGTCGAGAGTGGGCGACGCGCGGTCCGTGAACACCGCGCCGGCGGCGAAGGCGACCGCCGACCCGAAGACGAGTGCCGCCCCCCGTACGCTCTCGGTGAACGTCGTGAGGTCGGGGTCAGCGATGACGATGACGCCGGCGAAGCCGACGAGCACGCCGACCACGTCGAGTGCGTGAATCGCCTCGTCGGTGCCGACCGCGCGCTGGAGCGCCGGCGTGACGACGGGAATCAGCCCGAGCAGGACCGACGCGACCGCACTGGTGACGTACTGCTGGCCGGCAAACAGCAGGGCGTGGTGGAGACCGACCGTCAGGAGTCCGCCGGCGACGACGTAGCACGCGTCGGCACCCGTCCGGGGTCGGAGGTCACGGCCGAGTCCGAGCGCGAGCGGGACCATCACCACGGTTGCAAGATAAAAGCGCAGACTGGCGAACAGCGTCGGCGAGAGATACTCGAGCCCGATGCGCGTGACGGGAAAAGCCGACCCCCAGACGACAGCGAGCAGGAGAAATAAGCCGGTGTGGCGGTCGACCATACCGTCGGTTCGCGTTGGCGGGGGAGTAGCTTGCGATACGCGTGTCGAAATCGCCTTCACGATGGTACCCGAGGTGAAGGTATGAATCGGACCGCCGTCGCGGTCGGGGGTATCGTCAGCCTGTTCGTGCTCGTGCAGGTGCTCGCGCTCGCGCTCGTGGCTCCCTTCGACGCAGCGGGGTATCAGGCGGTTCCCGACGGCCAGACCGACAATCCGCTCAACAGCATCATCTACGTCGCCGGCATCCTCGTCGCGACCGGGCTGATGTTGCTGGCCTTCCGCTACGACGCCGACCTCCTCGTGCGCGGCGTTATCGCCCTCAGCGCAACGTACATCTGTTATTACGTCTTCTCGGTTCTCTTCCCGCCGGTGACGGTCGCCGGGATTCCGGTGCTCGCGCTCGGCGCGGCGGTCGCGCTCGTCGCCGCGATGTTGCTCTACCCCGAGTGGTACGTCATCGACGCCGCGGGCGTGGTGATGGGCGGGGGCGCGGCCGGGCTGTTCGGTATCTCCTTCGGCGTCCTCCCGGCGGTCGTCCTGCTCACCATTCTCGCGGTGTACGACGCCATCTCCGTCTACGGCACCGAGCACATGCTCGACCTCGCTGACGGCGTGATGAATCTCCGACTCCCCGTGATTCTCGTCATGCCGCTGTCGCTGTCGTACTCCTTCATCGACGCGATGGACGCGACCGGAAACGAGGACGAGGAGCGCGAAGAGGCCGAGCGAGGGGCAGAGACAGCAGACGGGGAACGGGACGACGAGCGCGACGCCTTCTTCATCGGGCTCGGCGACGCGGTGATGCCGACCGTGCTCATCGCGAGTGCGGCCCACTTCAGTGACCTGCCGACGCTCGTGCCGGGGCTGGACGCACCGCTTCCGGCGGTGACGGCGGCGGTCGGGATGCTCGCCGGACTCCTCGTGTTGATGCGAATGGTCGCAGCCGGCCGTGCACACGCCGGTCTCCCGCTGCTCAACGGCGGGGCGATCGGGGGATACCTCCTCGGCGCGCTCGCTGCGGGCATCCCGCTCGTCGAAGCGCTGGGCGTGGCTCCGTACTTGTAAACGTCGAGCGCACCGACTCAGCTGTCGCTCTCGTCAGGACACCACGCCGGCGGAGCATTCAACAGGTCTACGACCGCCTCGTCTTCCCGACGCAACTCCGGCAGCGTCTCGGTGTCGAACAGCCCCGTCGCGCGGGTGCATCCCGGATGCGTCCGTCCCTCTCGCTCGATTTCAAGGTTGCCGTCGGTCCGGTGGCCGACGAACTGCGCCACCGGGAGCGGGACCGTCGACCCGTCTGCGAACGCGAACTCGACAGTTCGGGTGTACAGCAGGTCGGCGAGCGACACCGTCAGGTGTGTGACCGGCGAACCGTGTTAACCGTTGGCTCGTGTGCCGGACGACCCGGAGCCGCCACTCATCGGCCGGACTCCAGGTTCAACGCCACACCCCCGGATGCGTTACCGGAGTGCCTCGCTCGCCGGCGCGAACTCGAGTTCCTGGCCGAGACCCTGCTCGCTGGCGCGCTCGTAGAGCATGTAGCCAGCAGCGACCGTCTCGATGCCCGTCCCGCCGGAATCGAACAGCGTAATCTCCTCGTCGTCCTCGCGGCCGGCGGCGTGGTTGGCGAGGATCTCGCCGAGGTCCGCGTGGATGTGGTCGTCGTCGATAGCGCCCTCCTCGCGAGCCTGTAGGAACTCGCCGGAATCGGAGAACGCACGGGACCGCAGGTCCGGGACGTACTTTGCGTTCGCGACGATCTGGGTATCCACCTCGCGTACGGCGGGGTCGTACTGGCCCATGGCGGTGACGTGCATCCCCGGTTCGAGGAGGTCGCCGTCGAACACCGGCTTCGGCGCAGCGGTAGCCGTAACGACGATGTCCGACCCTTCGACGGCGGCGTCGGAGGAGGCGACCGCACCGACAGAGGCGTCGAGTTCGTCGTTCATGATCGCGGCGAAGCCCTCGCGGTTTTCGGGCGTGCGCGAGTAGACGTTCACCGTCTGGATGTCGCGGACCACGTCGAGCGCGCGGAGCTGCCCCTTCGCCTGCGGGCCGGAGCCGATGATCGCGACTGTGTCGGCATCCTCACGGGCGAGCGCGTCGGCTGCGACCCCGCCAACTGCCCCCGTCTTGTAGGGGTTCATCGCCGCACCGTCGATGAGCGCGAGCGGGTCACCGCTCTCGGCGTCGAACAGCGGGAGCATGAAGTGGGCGTCGCCGCCGCCGAAGCCGGCCGCGTAGGTGTATCCGCCCATCGCGCCCGTCTCCTCTAAGATGGCGAGATAGCTGGTCAGAAATCCGGGCGGCTCCTCGTTCGGGAGCTTCTGTCGCGGTTCGGCCGGACTGCCGCCGCCGACCTCGCGGTAGCCGTCGCGCACGACCGCGACGTAGTCGTCCATCGTCGCGAGCCCTCTTGTCTCGTCGCTCGTGAGAAACAGCGTTGACATACCCGTCGTTCACGGGGGATGCTCTTGGCTCTGGTGGCACCGGCCGATCAGACGACGTAGCTCGCGAGCGCGCGCCAGCCGCCGAGGAGAGTCCCGCCGAACAGCAGCGCCACGACGAAGAACGCCGGGTCAGCGCCGCCGGGAACGACCGACAGCGTCCGGACCGCCTGCGCGAACAGGTCGGCACCGAGCCAGCCAGCCGCGGCCCGGACGACGGCGGTGCGCGCGTCCGCGATGGCGTCGGCTCGGAACGTCCCGACGGCGACGCCCACCAGGAGCCAGCCGACGACGAACGGGGCTGCGACCTCGGGAATACGAGCGAGCAGGCTCCCGCCTTCCGGGTGTTGCATTGCACCCAGTGTCGCGAACAGCGCGATACACAGCAGGTCGCCGACCAACACGAGACCGACGCGGCGGTCGGTCGTGACGCCAGCACGGAACATACGCACAGTCGGAGCGGGGGCGGCTTAGTCGTCGCGCTTTTTCACGCTCGCATCCTCCCTCCGACGTGGAGTTCGAGACTCTTGGTGACGCGACCGGCGGCCCGCCCCTCCGACTCGACTGGCAGCGGTTCAGCTACGCCGGTAAGTTCGTCATGACGAACGCGGGGAAGGGCGTCTTCCGAGCGGGAGAGCCGGGCGACGGTGAGTTCGACGAATCCGTCGTCGCGGCGGTCGCATTCAACGAGGACCGGACCGGCGACCGGACCGTGTGGCTCCGGTACGTCACGGTTAGACAGGACCGTCGGGGGGAGGGGCTGGGCGCACGACTCTGTGAGCGTGTGAGCGACGAGCTGCTCGACAGCTACGACCGGGTCAAGATTGCCGTCAACAACCCCTTCGCGTACGAAGCACTCTACAAGGCCGGCTTCGGCTTCACCGGCGAGACGACGGGAATCGCCGAGCTTGTCCTCGAGCGGCCACACGACACCGACGCGACGGCATATCGGGCGGGACTCGCTCGGTACCGTGAGCGCGACCTCTCCGGGGCGGAGCGGTCGTTTCTGGACGGTCGGTCGGAGCCGCCGGATGAACGATAGGGGGACTATTTGTAGGATGAGGTCATGTGATGAGCTATCATGGTCGGAACGGGAGCGAGTGTTTCATTCGGGGTGCAGGAGGTCGCGGATATCGGTGCCGTGCAGACGCCGTACGGGTCGGTCACCGTCGCGGCGCTGTTACAGCTCGTGTTCGTCGCAACGCTGTGTATCGTCGGAGCCGGCGGACTCTTCTCCTACATTGCCGCCGCACGGGTACTGTGTCGACGCGAACGGCAACGCGTCGCCGCGGAGCTGGAGGCCTTCGAGTCGTTCCAGTCGTATCTGCAGTCGAGTACGCCCGCCGCGTCGCCCGCGACGCCGGCCGACCCACAGCGGACGCTGGTCCAGCAGTCGAACGACAGCCTAGCCGCCGTCCGGGAGACGTTCGCCGAGACGGTGATGGCCGTCGACCACTACAAGGAGGACTACGACGAGACGCTGATCGAGCACGCACGCGCCGAACTGGGACCAGACGCGGGAGGCGCACTCGCGGAAGCCGACGCGTTCACGCCGGGACTCAGGTCGGTGCTCGTCGACCGGACGAACGCCGCCATCAGACAGCGAGAGCAGTTCCTCGCCGAGATGGACGCCGAAGCGGAGTCGTTGCGCGAGAGCGAGCGGAGACTCACCGATCCGGTCGCCGAGTCGGCCACACTGGTCGAGCCGCTTGACGACGAGTACCCGGCGCTCGAAGCCAGATGGCAGCGGTTCGGCACCGTCGAAGGCCACGTCGAACAGGTCGTCACCGACCGGTCGAGACACGCGACCGACGAGAACACGTCGGTCCCATCGTATCTCTACGAGTCGTTCCCGGTCCCCGACCCGGTGGTCGCCGACGCGAGCGCTGCCCTCGGCGTCATCCGCGACCGGCGCGCGCGGGTGACCGACGCGCTCACTCGCGCGAACTGAGTGGACAACCGAGACTGACAGCTTCAAGCCGCGGGCGGCCCGACGGTGGGTATGGGAAACGCGGACATTCGCTCGCTGGCGGCGCTCTCGGAGGTGGAGTTCGGTGACCTCGCGGGCAGCATCGTCGCCGTCGACGCGCACAACTGGCTGTACCGGTATCTGACGACAACGGTGAAGTTCACGCGCGACGGTGCGTACACGACGAGCGACGGACGAGAGGTGGCGAACCTCATCGGCGTCGTGCAGGGGTTACCGAAGTTCTTCGAGCACGACATCACGCCCGTCTTCGTCTTCGACGGCGGCGTCACGGAACTGAAGACCGACGAGGTGGACGAGCGGCGCGAGCAACGCGAGCGCTACGAAGCCGAGCTGGCAGAGGCGAAGGAGTCGGGCGAGGACTCGGCGCGCATCGCCACGCTCGAATCTCGGACCCAACGGCTGACCGACACTATCCACGAGACGACGCGCGGGCTGCTCGAGCGGCTGGACGTACCGATTATCGAAGCTCCCGCAGAAGGGGAGGCGCAGGCGGCGCACATGGCCCGGCAGGGACAGGTCGACTACGTCGGGAGCGAAGACTACGACGCGCTCCTGCTCGGTGCGCCGTACACGCTCCGACAGCTCACCTCCAAGGGAAACCCCGAGCTGATGGACTTCGAGGCGACGCTCGCCGAACACGACCTGACGTGGGAGCAGTTGGTCGACATTGGCTTGCTGATGGGGACGGACTTCAACGACGGTATCGACGGCGTCGGCCCGAAGACGGCCGTGAAGCTGGTGCGCGAACACGGCGACCTGTGGGGGGCACTCGACGCCCGTGACGCCTACATCGACGGGGCCGAACTCATCCGCGAGCTGTTCTTGCACCCGGACGTGACCGACGACGCCGCATTCGATACGGACATCCACCCCGACATGGACGCGGCCCGGACGTACGTCACCGAGGAGTGGGAGGTGCCGGCCGACGAGGTGGCACGTGGCTTCGAACGCATCGAGGAGTCGCTCGTCCAGACCGGACTGGACCAGTGGGGGTAGCCCGGCTCGAACAGACCGGGCTAGCACAGTGGAGGTAGCTCGGATTCAGGCCTACCGGGGACAGGTGACTGGCGTCGCCGGATTCGGTGAGCGCTAACAGTGGAAACTCCTCATCGGGATAACTTTACAACGGCAGGCTCGCATCTGCGAGTATGAGTGACAAAGCAGTCCTCGTGGACGTGACGGACGGCGTCGCAACAGTGACCCTGAACCGCCCGGAGCGGCGCAACGCCTTGAGCGACGAGGTATCGAACGGAATCATCAGTGCCATCGACGAGCTCGAAGGCCGCGACGACGTGCGGTGTCTCGTCTTGACCGGCGCGGAGGGGACTTTCTGTGCCGGCGGCGACGTAAGCTCCATGGCGGCGTCCGACGACGATCAGCAGCTTCACGACGTGGTTCGCCACATCCAGGACGAGACCTCGCGCGTGATTCGACGGGTGTACGAGTTCCGGAAGCCGACGGTCGCGAAGCTCGACGGCGTCGCGTTCGGTGCCGGGGCGAATCTCGCTATCGCGTGTGACTGTGTGGTCGCGAGCGAGCGAGCGCGCATCAGCTTCGGATTCAAGCAGGTCGGACTCGCGGTCGACACCGGCACGTCGTATCTGCTCCCGCGCATCGTCGGCGAGAACGTCGCGAAGGAACTCGTCTTCACTGGGGAGTTGGTCGACGCCGAGCGCGCGAGCGACCTCGGGCTGTTCAACCACGTGTACGAGTCGTTCGAAGAACAGGCGAGCGAGTTCATCCAGACCATCGCGGAGGGACCGACCGTCGCGCTCGAAACGTCGAAGCAGTCCATCGTACAGGGGTTCTCCCTGGACCTGAAGGCCGCACAGGACAACGAGGCGACGAATCAGGCGGCGGTCTTCGAGACCCACGACCACGCAGAGGGGGCGACGGCATTCATTGAGTCGCGCGAACCGGAGTTCGAGGGGCGATAGGAGCTAACAACGTTCGGCTTCGCCCGGAACATCTTTTACATCGTAATCCTATAACATTGGTATGGCATCACAGATGGCGGAAAGCGGTCAGGAGCAATTCCTGCTCGACGGTGCACACGAGGCCGTGCGCCGTGCCGTGCGTGAATTCGGCGAGGAGGAGATCGAGCCGGTCGCACAGGAGCACGACGAAAGCCACGAGTATCCACTGGAACTGCGCAAGCTCGCAGCCGACTACGACTTCGTCGCACCCTCAATCCCCGAGGAGTACGGTGGCGCTGGGATGGACCCCATCTCGCGGACCATCGTGACGGAGGAGCTGTGGCGAGCCGACCCCGGTATCGGCAGCGCGATTGGCTCGGCCGGCTTCGGTACGTCGATGATTCTGGAGTACGGCGACGAGTGGATGAAAGACGAGTGGCTGCCACAGATTACGGCCGGTGAGGCCGCTTCCTTCTCTGCGATTTCGGAGCCGGCACACGGCTCGAACGTCGCGGGCATCGAGACGGTCGCCGAGAAGGACGGCGACGAGTACGTCATCAACGGGAACAAGACGTGGATCACGAACGGCACCATCGCCGACGTGGGCGTCCTGATGGCGAAGACCTCCCCCGAGGAAGGTCACCGAGGTATCTCCGCGATTCTCGTCGAGAGCGACCGCGACGGCTTCTCGTCGACGAAGATCGACAACAAGCTCGGTATCCGCGCCTCTGACCTCGCGGAACTCCAGCTCAACGACGTGCGCGTCCCCGAAGAGAACATCATCGGTGAAGTTGACAAGGGCTTCTACCAGCTGATGGACTTCTTCGCCTCCGGTCGCGCGAGCGTCGCGGCACAGGCCGTCGGCGCGGCGCAGGCCGCCCTCGACGCGTCCATCGACTACGCCGGCGAGCGCGAGCAGTTCGGCCAGAAGATCAGCGAGTTCCAGGCCGTCAGCCACAAGATCGCCGACATGGCGACGAAGGTCGAGGCCGCACGCTCGCTCACCTACCGCGCGGCGAGTCAGGTCGCCGCCGGCAAGGACGACGAGGCCGTCAAGCTGGCGTCCATGGCGAAGTACTTCGCCTCCGAGAACGCCGTCGAGGTCGCAGACGACGCGATTCAGGTCCACGGTGGCGCGGGCTACGTGACCGACCACCCGGTCGAGCGCTACTACCGCGACGCCCGCATCACGAAGATTTACGAGGGCACCTCGGAGATTCAGAAGAACATCATCTCCGACCGGCTCCTCTAATCCGGCCACCGACTTCTCCGTTCTTTCACCCGCCGCGAGCGACCGCCATCGCTCGATTTCCGTCGCGGTGAGCGTCGCATATTTGTACTCCCCGCCGGAACGCCCGGGTATGACACAGACACACACCGAGTGGACCGACGCCCAGTCGTCGGCCACGGTCGACGTGGACGGACACGACGTGGAGATGGCCTACTACGAGGACGGCCCGGCCGACGCGACGCCGGTCGTGTTCGTGCACGGCGTTCCGACGTGGGGCTACCTGTGGGCGAAGGTCGCCCCCGAACTCGCAGGAGAGTTCCGCGTCATCGTCCCTGACATGGTCGGCTACGGCAACAGCGAGAACGGCGAGGGGTTCGACCGCTCGATTCGCGCACAGGAGCAGGCGCTCGACGGGCTGCTTGAGGCACTCGACATCGAAACGTTCCACCTCGTCGCCCACGACATCGGTGGCGGGGCCGCACTCCGGCTTGCCGCCCACCAGCCACACCGCGTCGAGCAGTTGGTCTGTTCGAACGTCGTCTGTTATGACTCCTGGCCCGTCGAGTTCGTCTCGACGATTGGTCTTCCGAAGACCGCCGGCATGGGCGACGAGGAACTCGACGCAAAGCTGGATTTCGCCTTCGCCGACGGAGCCTACGGCGAGGCCGACCCCGACTTCGTCGCCGGTATGAAGTACCCGTGGCTGGAGCGAGAGGGCGGCAAGCGCGCGCTCGCTCGGGCCGCGGTCGCGACGAACACGAACCACACGACGGAGATCACCTACGAGGATATCACGGCCGACCTGCTGTGTCTGTGGGCGGAGGCCGACCAGATGCAACAGGTGGAGTACGGAGAGCGACTCGTCGAGGACATCGGCGGCGAGATGATTCGGCTCGACGAGGCGTTCCACTGGGTGCCGGAAGACCGCGCGGAGACGTTCGCGAGTGAACTCGACGGGTTCCTCGAGCCGTGACCGAAACGGATAGACGCTCCCGCGTCGAGGGGTGGGTATGAGCGACGAGCCACCGGAGTGGGGGTTCAAAGAGCGCGACGTGCTCATCCTGCGTGAGCTGTCGCGCGACACCCAGTTGAGTTCACGCGACTTGGCGCGTATACTCGATGAGAAACACGGTATCGAGGTGAGCCACGTCACCGTCTCGGAGTCGATTCGCGGGATGCGCGAACAGGGCGTCTTCCGCGAGGCCGTCATCCCCAACGAGGAGTACTTCGTCTTCGGGCTGTTCGAGTTCAAGTTCAACACGGAGAACTTCGATGAGGGGTGGCGCGAGGCGATGGAGTATATCCGCGACTCGCCGAACACGCTCTTTTATTTCCTCTCCGACGGGGAGTACCAGTGGAAGTCGGTGATGATGTTTCCGACGCGGCCGGACGAGTCCTACTGGATTCACGAGTGTTACAAGCGCCACGGCGACGTGATTGCGAACATCAGAAACAGCGTCATCCACAACGTCTTGAAGTTCCGTACGGACCCCGAAATTCTGGCAACCCTCCACGAGGGAGAGTGAGGGCAGAGAAGCAATACGGACGCAGCCCCTCCTTCCTGTATGGCCGCGCGTGAGGAGCCACCGGCGAGGTGTCCGGTCTGTGAGACGATGTACGACTCCGTGTCCGTCCACGAGTCGGGACTGATGGTGAATCTACTGGACAACGAGCGCTACCGACGGGTCTGTTTCGAGCCTGCGACCCGGGGAGCCACCCCGATTATCCGGTTTTATCACCACACCCACGAGCAGGCCGACACCGAATCGACGGACGACGTGAGGACTGAGTAATCGAGGACGGGGGTCACTCGGCGGCGCTGGCGGTCCGGATAATCGTCCGCTCGTCGAACGCCTCGCCGACGAGCTGGAGGCCGACTGGTCCCTCCTCGGTCTCGCCGGCCGGCACGGAGATGGCGGGAAGGTTCGCGAGATTCGCCGGGACGGTGTTCGCGTCGGCGAGGTACATCTGCAGCGGGTCGTCTAAGCTCTCGCCGCGCTCGAACGGCGCGACGGGCATCGTCGGCGACGCGATGACATCGGCCGACTCGAACGCCTCGGCGAAGTCCTGTCGGACCCACGCGCGAGCGTCCTGTGCCTTCTTGTAGTACTTGTCGTGGTAGCCCGCCGAGAGGGCGTACGTTCCGAGTAGGATGCGACGCTTGACCTCCTCGCCGAAGCCCTCCTCGCGGACGGCAGCAAAGGAATCGTTCCAGTTCCCCTCGGCTTCGGTGTCGGGACCGTAGCGCACGCCGTCAAAGCGTGCGAGATTTGAGGACGCCTCGCTCATCGCGATGACGTAGTACGCCTGCACGGCGGTCTCGACCGAGGGCAGCGACACCTCGACGGTCTCTGCACCCTGCTCGCACAGCGAGTCGAGCGTCGCCTCGAACTGCTCGACGACGGCGTCGTCCGCTCCGTCGACAAGTTCGGTCGGGACGCCGACGGTGAGTCCGTCCACGTCGCCGTCGGCGGCGTCGGCGTACGTCGCGTCGGTCTCGCGGGTTGTCGCGTCGTGGGAATCATCGCCCGCAATCACCTCGAGCAGTTGTGCGGCCGACTCGACGGTCGGCGCGATGGGACCGATCTGTTCGAGGGAGTTGGCGTAGGCGACGAGCCCGTAGCGAGAGACCAGCCCGTAGGTGGGCTTGATTCCGACGACGCCACAGAAGGCGGCGGGACAGCGCACGGAGCCACCGGTGTCGGAGCCGAGCGCGAGGTCGGCCTCGCCGGCGGCGACAGCCGCAGCAGAGCCACCGGAGGAGCCACCGGGGACGCGCCCCGGCGCAGCGGGATTCTCGGTCGCGCCGAAGGCCGAGGTCTCGGTCGTGGTGCCCATGCCGAACTCGTCCATATTCGTCTTGCCGACGATGGTCGCGCCGGCGTCCTTGAGCTTGGAGACGACGGTCGCGTCGTACGGCGGAACGTACTCCTCGAGCATCGCGGACCCACAGGTGGTTCGGACGCCTTTCGTCGAGATGTTGTCCTTGACCGCGACGGTTTGCCCGTCGAGCGGGCCGGAGTCGTCGCTCTCGATGTCCGTACGGGTGATGAAGGCGTTCGTCTCGCTCATGAGACGGTCGGCCCCTCGAAGTAGCCGTCCTCGGTCTCGGGGGCGTTCTGGAGCGCCTCCTCCTGCGTGAGACCGTCGCACACCTCGTCGGGACGGAAGACGTTCTCCAGTTCCTCGTCGCTCTCGACCTCCGGGACCGAATCCAGCGTCTCGAAGTAGGAGAGAATGTTGTCGAACTGGGCGGCGAACTGCTCGACTTCCTCGTCGTCGAGGTTCACACGCGCGAGCGACGCGACGTGTGTGACCGCATCGTGGTCGACCATGTGCGAAGGTTCCGACGACCGGCAGTAAGCGTTTCGGAGCGGCAGAGAACCGGAAAATGACTCCGTTCGGGGAGACACTTATGTGGCTGTCGCACGAACATAAACGTTGAGTAGACACGTTCTACCAGCGCGGCTGTTTCCCACAATCATGTCAGATAATATACGCAGACTCCAGCGCGCTCGCACGGACGACGAAACGACCGAAGAGGAATCCGACGCGGAGTCCGTCGACGAGGTGACCTGCCCGGAGTGTGGCGGTTCGCTCGCGACCGACACCGAGCACGGCGAGACCGTCTGTGAGGACTGTGGTCTCGTCATCGAGGAAGACAGCATAGATCGCGGGCCGGAGTGGCGCGCGTTCGACTCCGCAGAGCGCGATCAGAAGTCCCGCGTCGGCGCGCCGACGACGAACATGATGCACGACAAAGGGCTGTCGACCAACATCGGCTGGCAGGACAAGGACGCCTACGGCAACTCCCTGTCCAACCGCCAGCGCCAGAAGATGCAGCGGCTCCGGACGTGGAACGAGCGGTTCCGCACGCGCGACTCCAAAGAACGGAATCTGAAGCAGGCGCTCGGCGAAATCGACCGCATGGCAAGCGCTCTCGGGCTGCCGGAGAACGTCCGCGAGACCGCCTCCGTCATCTATCGCCGCGCGCTCAACGAGGACCTCCTGCCCGGTCGCTCCATCGAGGGGGTGGCTACGTCGAGTCTCTACGCCGCTGCGCGACAGGCCGGTACGCCCCGCTCGCTCGACGAGATTACGCAGGTGTCCCGGGTCGAGAAGGACGAAATCGCCCGAACGTATCGGTACGTCGTGCGCGAACTCGGGCTCGAAGTCGCCCCCGCCGACCCCGAGAGCTACGTCCCCCGGTTCGCCTCCGACCTCAACCTCTCGGACGAGTCCGAGCGCCGTGCCCGACAACTGCTCAAGAGCGCAAAGCAGGCCGGCATCCACTCGGGCAAATCGCCGGTCGGACTCGCCGCGGCGTCGGTGTATGCGGCCTCGCTGCTCACCAACGAGAAGGTGACCCAGTCGGACGTGAGCGAGGTGGCGAACATCTCCGAGGTCACCATCCGGAACCGCTATCACGAGTTGCTGGAGGCCGAAGACGGTATCACGACCTGAGGAGAGAGTCCTTTTGCGGTTGCGTCTCGTACACCCGATGTGACCCGGAGCTACGAGTACGTCTGCCCGGAGTGTGAAAACACCGTCGAGCGCGACTTCCGCGTCCCCTCCATCGTTCGCTCGTGTGAGAACGACTGCGGGTTCGACCACTACATCCGGGCCGACCTACTCGAGAAGGTGGAGGCGGTCCCCGAGGAGGACCGCCCCGACGAGTGGGACGAGATGGACAACGAGAAGAAGGTGTACGTCGCGCTCAAGGAGGGCGTCCTCTCTTTACCCGACCTCCAGTAGCGGAGCTTTTCTCGCCGGCCGCCGACCCGACCGTATGGAGACGACACGCCACTTCGTCGCGACTGTCTACGTCGTCAACGACGGAGCGACGCTGCTGCACGAACACGAGAAGCTGGACATGTGGCTCCCGCCTGGGGGCCACGTCGACCGCGATGAACTTCCCCACGAGGCCGCCCTCCGGGAGTGTTACGAGGAGACGGGACTGACGCCGGAGCTCGTCGCCGACTCCGGCGGGCTGGAGAGTGAAACCGCACGCTCGCTCCCCGAGCCACACCAGTTCCTGCTCGAAGACATCAACGTCAACGACGGCGAAGTCGGCCACCAGCACATCGACCACGTCTACTACGGCGCGAGCGAGTCGCGGACAGTCGACCCCGCGGGCGACGACGAGACGCCGGCGGAGGCGTGGGAGTGGTTCACCGCCGACGACCTCGAATCGCGAGCCGGCGAGCTACCAACCGACGTGGTCGAGGTGGGTATGGACGCAATCGAGACGGTTCAAAACGGGTAGAGGAGCGCGCGGACAATACGCCGCTTGACGCCGCTGCCGAACTGCTTGACCGAGATACGCCAAGGCGTCCGTCGTCCGACGACGGACGTCCGGCCCGCACGAATCGCGTCGAGGACGGCCTCGGGCGTGCGCTCGTCGGCGTCGATTTCGGTGACCGCCTGTCCGACCATCTCCGCGATATGCGCGTCGGAGCCGGCCGTCATCGGGAGATTCCGGCTGGCGGCGAACGTCTCTGCCGTGCGATTCGACCGACCGGTGAACAGCCGCGAGTTGTACACCTCGATGGCGTCGGCGCTCGCGAGCGTCTCTTCGGAGATGTGGGGCGCGACACCGTGGCGCGACCGCTGGAACGGGTGGGGAACGACCGCGATACCACCCTGTTCCCAGATGCGGTCGAGCGTCTCGACGAATGGGAGACCGGGCGGAATCAACTCCTCGATGCCGAGCGCGAGGACGTGTCCCGCCTCGCTCGTCACCTCCATGCCGGGGATGCCGACGAGCCCGTACTCCTCGGCACGCTCTGCGGCGTCGAGGCTAGCGTCGATTTCGTCGTGGTCGGTGACGGCGAGCACGTCGAGACCGACGGCCTCCGCCTGTGCGAGTAGCATCTCCACCGGGTCGCGTCCGTCGTACGACAGCGAGGAGTGACAGTGGAGTTCGGCCCGTAACACATCCGACACGACGAGACACGCGCGCAAAAGCGCCCCGGTCCCAGGTACCACGTTCGTGCACATGGAAAGGGATTTTACACCGCCGAGTCAGCATCCAAATGAATGAGCCTCTCGCCATCGGACCACGACCTCGTCGTCTCTGAGCTGGGTCGCGAGCCGACGCCAGCGGAAGCCGCCCTGTTCGAGAACCTCTGGAGTGAACACTGCGCGTACCGCTCCTCGCGGCCCCTGCTGTCTGCGTTCGACAGCGAGTCGGACGACGTGGTCGTCGGACCGGGCGACGACGCGGCCGTCGTCGCGCTCGACGATGACACCTACCTCACGTTCGGCATCGAGAGCCACAACCATCCCTCGTACGTCGACCCATTCGACGGTGCGGCCACCGGCGTCGGGGGCATCGTCCGTGACACGCTCTCGATGGGTGCGTACCCCGTCGCGCTGGCCGACTCGCTGTACTTCGGTGACTTCGACCGCGAACACTCCCAGTATCTCTTCGAGGGCGTGGTGGAGGGAATCAGCCACTACGGCAACTGTATCGGCGTGCCGACTGTCACGGGCAGCGTCGCCTTCCACGACGGCTACGAGGGGAACCCGCTCGTCAACGTCGCCTGCGTCGGCGTCGTGGACGAGGAGCGACTCGTCACCGCCGAGGCGCAGGAGGCAGGAAACAAGCTCGTCCTGTTCGGAAATGCGACCGGCCGGGACGGACTCGGCGGCGCGTCGTTCGCGAGCGAGGACCTCGCGGAGGACGCCGAGACGGAGGACCGTCCCGCCGTGCAGGTGGGCGACCCGTACGCCGAGAAACTGCTCATCGAGGCGAACGAGCGGCTGGTAGACGAGTCGCTGGTCCAGTCGGCGCGTGACCTCGGCGCGGCGGGCCTCGGTGGGGCTTCCTCTGAACTCGTCGCAAAAGGCGGGAAGGGCGCTGACATCGAGCTCGGACGCGTCCACCAGCGCGAACCGAAGATGAACGCGCTCGAAATCCTGCTCGCGGAGAGCCAAGAGCGAATGGTGTATGAGGTCCGTCCAGAAGACACCGAGGCGGTCGCCGCCGTTGCCGACCGGTTCGACCTCGGCTGTTCGGTCATCGGCGAGGTGACCGACGGCAACTACGTCTGCACCTTCGAGGGCGAGACGGTCGTGGACGCGCCGGCGGAGTATCTAGCCGACGGCGCACCGATGAACAACCTCGACTCCGTCGAATCCGAGCCACGGACGCACGACCTCCCCGAGACCGACCTCGCGGCCGCGTTCGAGACGCTGCTCGCCCACCCGAACACAGCCTCGAAGGAGTGGGTGTACCGCCAGTACGACCACGAGGTCGGCAACCGGACGGCGAAACGCCCGGGCGACGACGCCGCGCTCGTCGCGATTCGCGACGCCGGTCGCGGGGTCGCCATCTCTTCTGGAGCCGACCCGAACTGGACCGACGCGGCCCCCTACGAGGGTGCCCGCGCCGTCGCGCTAGAGAACGCGACCAACGTCGCCGCGATGGGTGCCCGCCCGCTCGCGGCCGTCGACTGTCTCAACGGCGGCAACCCGGAGAAACCCGACGTGTACGGTGGCTTCCGGGGTATCGTCGACGGGCTCGCGGAGATGTGCTCCGCCCTCGATACGCCCGTCGTCGGCGGGAACGTCTCGCTGTACAACGACTCCGCGACCGGGCCGATTGCCCCGACGCCGACCCTCGCCGTCGTCGGCTCGAAGGAGGGTTACGACGCCCCCGGGACCGACCTCGCGGGCGACGGAACGCTGTTGCTCGTCGGCGAGCAGTCGGGCACCCTCGGCGGGAGTCAGTATCTCGCTAGCCACGGCGGGACGGACGCGTTTCCGACCCTGCCCGAGGAGCCGGCCACAGTCGTCGACGCGCTCGCGACCGTCGCGAACCAGTCCACGACGACCGCCGTCCACGACGTGAGCCACGGGGGAGTCGGCGTCGCGCTCGCAGAGATGGTGACCGACGACGCCGGCATAGACGCGACCCTCGACGGTGACGCACGCCCGGACGAATTTCTCTTCTCGGAGTTGCCGGGCCGAGCTGTCGTCGAGACGACCGACCCCGGAGCCGTTCGCGAGGCCGTCGGCGACGTACCGGTCACGGAACTCGGGACGAGTGACCGCTCGGGGACGCTGTCGGTGTCGGTCGGCGGCGAGACGCTCGAATACGCGAGCGAGACCATCGCCGAGGCGCGCGGCCACATCACTCGGACCCTCGACTGAACGAACGTTTTAGTCGGTTCGTCGACTTATCTCTGATATGCGCACGCGCCTGCCGACGCTGCTTCTCGTCGTCTGTCTCGCGCTCGCGGGCTGTACCGTCGGCTACAGCGGACCGACAGCGACGCCGGTATCCGAGACGACACCGTCCTCCGAGGCGGCGACGCCGACACCGGGAACCGACACCCCGAGCGAGACGCCCGCCTCGTACGACTCCGGCGGTATCGAGGTTACGGGCGGGCGACTCGACTTCGACGCCGGACAGGTGTACGACCGGATGGCCGGACTGCTGGAAACGTCCGCACAGGGACCCGAGCGCATCCGCATCCGGACGCTCGGCGGGCAGTCGACCACTCGGATGCCGGTCAACGACTCCGGCTCCTTTTACGACCTGTTCGGGCTATCGAGCACCGGTTCGGACTCCGGTGGCACGGTCGCAGCGTACGTCGCCCGCCCCTCGACGGTGAACGTCAACGCGGCGATACTCGGTGACCCGCGCGTGGAGTCGATTCTCGCCCACGAGTACGTCCACACCGTCCAGTTCCGGGAGAACGCCATCGGTGCGATTCGGAGCGCGACCGACTACACGCTTGACGGTCGGCTCGCGAGCAACGGAGCAATCGAGGGGGCCGCAGTGTTCGGCGCGAACGCCTACTGGGAGCAGTACATCGAAACCGGCGTCTCACCCGCAGACGACGCCGCGCGACTGTACCGGAACTCGACGGGACGCGGCCGTCTCACGGCCGCAGCCTACGCCCTCGGCTACGAGCACGTGGCTGCGCGAGTCGACGACCCGTCCCGGCTCGATTCGGTGTACCGAACCCCGCCGACGACGACAGAACAGCTCCTCCACCCCGGCGTGCAGGAGGGACCACGCGAGCTAACCGCTGAGGTCGGGGAGACGGAGTGGCTCGCCAGCGCGTCGAACCAGCGGTTCGGTGAACTGTTCGTCCGAACGGCGCTTGGGACGGCGGTCAACGAGTCGGCGGCAGCGCGGGCAGCCGCCGGCTGGGGCAGCGACAGGCGCCTCGACTTCGTCACGCCCGAGGGCGGTCGCGGTTACGCGTGGGTGCTCAGATTCGACGACAGGGCGAACACGACGGAGTTCGAGACCGTCGCTCGCGCGTGGCTGGATGAGCGGGCGACCCATACGGAGACGGGATGGACCAGCGAGCGCGGAGACTACCGGCTCGCGAGCGCCGGTTCGGAGACGGTCGTCTGGCTGGCAGGTGCAGAGACGTTCGTCGAGGCGGCGACCGTCGAGAGCGGCGGCAGTGTCACCGTCTCGGTGTAGCGTTACGCGAGCAACAGGGGGACGCCGAACGTGATACCGACACCGACGGCCGCGACGACGGTCCCGACTGCGACCTCTCGGTTGGTGTAATCGGACTGCGGGGCGGTCGTGCGCTCGGTCGCGTACTCGCTGTCGTGGGAGTCGTGGTCGTCGCTCATACTCGTAGGTGAGAGGGTGTGGTACTTCGCCGTTGCGGTCGATAATAAAGAACTGCGGGTGGGTTACTTGTGGGCGTCGAGCAGGTCGTACGACCGCTTCCACTCGTGATCGTCGTCGAAGTACTGCTCGGCAATCGGCTGGTCCGGCATGGACCCGCGGTCGAGCTTCTCCGTCTGGTAGTCCTTGCGATTTTCGTCCTTGTAGTAGCGACCCGTCAGGACCTTCCCCTCGTAGAGGGCGGATTCGGTCTCGTACATCGCGTGGCCGGCTTCGCGACGGTCGGTGATGTCGAAGTCGTACTCCTCGCTCTGCTGGATGTCGACGTACGGCACGTACTGCTTTGCGTCCTTGTTCCAGGTCGGACACTGGGTGAGGAAGTCGACGTGGGAGAAACCGTCGTGCTGGATGGCCTCGACGATGATTTCCTTCGCCTGATTCGGGTTGACGGCGGCGGTGCGGGCAACGTAGCTCGCACCGGCCGACAGCGACATCGAGAGCGGTCGAAGCGGGTCCTTCGCGGAGCCTTCGAGTTGGGTCTTCGACTTGTGGCCCTTCGGACTCGTCGGGGAGGTCTGGCCCTTCGTCAGCCCGAAGATCTCGTTGTTGAACACGATGTACGTCATATCGTGGTTCTCGCGGGCGGTGTGCATGAAGTGGTTACCGCCGATACCGTAGCCGTCACCGTCACCGCCGGCTGCGATGACGGTCAGCTTCGGGTTAGCCAACTTCGCGCCCCGCGCGAGCGGGAGCGAGCGGCCGTGGATGGAGTGGAACCCGTAGCTCTCGAAGTACGAGGAGAGCTTGCCCGAACACCCGATACCCGTGACGAGGAGGATCTCCTCCGGGTCGAGACCGAGTTCGGCGGCGGCACCCTTCAGCGCCTTCAGGACGCCGAAGTCACCACAGCCCGGACACCACGTCGCCTGCGGTTCGATTTCGGGCGTGAACTCGTTTTGGTCGACTTCGCGATTCTGTCCGATGGCGTTGAATGCACTCATGATTAATCACCTGCTGCCGGCTGGAAGCGAGCGGTCTCGCGCTCGAACTCCGTGCCGTCTATCGTCGCTTCGAACCCCTCAACTACCTCTGCCGGCTCGAACGGATTCCCGTTGTACTTGAGCAGACTCGACAGCTTCGGGCCGAACTCGCCCAGTTCTTTCTGGGTGAGCCCGCGGAACTGCTCCGTCGTGTTCATCTCGACGACGAGACACTCGTCGACCGATTCGAGGAAGGAGCGAACGTCCTTCTCGGGGTACGGCATCAGATCGGAGACGCCGAGCATCTTCACGTCGTGGCCGTCCGCGCGGAGCCGGTCGACGGCCTCCTCGACGGTGCCCTGCTGGCTGCCGTAGGTCATGATTCCGTAGGTGGCGTCCTCGTCGCCGTGGTACGTCTGGTGGCTCGAGTTGGCGTCGAGGTCGTCTCGAATCGCCTCCATCTTCTGGAGGCGACGGTCCATCTGCGCGACGCGGTTCTCGGGGTCTTCGGAGATGTGTCCCTCGGGAGTGTGCTCGTTCCCGGACGCGAGGAAGCGCCCGCCCTTCTGGCCGGGGATCGACCGCGGGGAGACGCCGTTCCCCACGTCGTGTTTGAACCGCTGGAACTTCCCGGAGGCATGGTGTGCGGCCTCCGCGATCTCGTCTTCGGTGAGCGTCGCCCCGAGGTCGGGGTTCGGCTCCTCGTTGAAGAACTCCGCGTCGACGTTTCGCAACTCGCCCGACAGCTTCTGGTCGTAGAGGACGATTGCGGGGATGTGGTAGCCGTAGGCGATTTCGAACGCCTTCCGGGTCTGGGTGTACGCCTCCTCGACGTTCGCCGGCGCGAAGACGACGCGGTTGGAGTCGCCCTGACTCGTATACAGAACGTGTTCGAGGTCGCCCTGTTCGGGTTTGGTCGGCATCCCGGTCGAGAGTCCGGCGCGTGCGGCCTCGATTAACACGAGCGGCGTCTCGGTCATCTCAGCGAGTCCGAGCGGTTCGGACATGAGCGCGAAGCCGCCGCCTGAGGAGCCGGACATGGCCTTCGCGCCGGCGTGTGAGGCACCGATAGCGAGGGTTGCGGCGGCGATCTCGTCTTCCACCTGCTCGGCGACGCCGCCGAACTTCGGGAGGTGTTTGTTCATCAGCGTGAACACTTCCGTCCACGGCGTCATCGGGTAGCCGGCGATGAACCGACAGCCCTCATCGAGTGCGCCGTAGGCGATGGCGTTCGAACCGGAGAGGAGCACCTGCTCCGTCTCGTGTTCGTTTTCCGGTAGCCCGATGTCGTGGTCGTGGTCCATCTCCGCGGCCTGTTCGTGGGCATCCTCGAGGACGGCGAGGTTCGGCTCGAAGATCTCGTCGGGCATGCTCTCGCGCATGAGGTCCTCGAAGTACGAGAGGTCGAGTCCGAGGATACCGGCGGTGATACCGACACCGGCGGTGTTGCGCATCACTTCGCGGCCGTGTTCTTTTGCGATGGCGCGCAGGTCAACGGGGTAGACGTGCCAGTCGTTCGCGTCGACGCGTTCCTCGAAATCCGCCGGAAGGTCGTCCTCGTCTAGGAGCCCCGAGTCGTAGATGATGATGCCTCCCTCACGAAGCTCGTCGAGGTTCTCGGTGAGCGGCTTCGTCTCCTCGTCGCCGTAGTAGGCATCCTCTTGGGGGTTGCGAGCGAAGGAGTCCCCGAGCGAGAGGAGCACGTTGTAGCCGTCACCGCGCGACTTGACCGGCTGGTCGCGGGCCCGTACCTCGACGTAGGTGTGGCCGCCGCGGATGCGTGACGGGTAGTGGCGATGCGTGAAGACGTGCAGTCCAGCGCGCAACAGCGCTTTCGTGAAGTTCTGACTCGTCGAGTCGATTCCGTCCCCAGAACCGCCCGCGATTCGCCAGATGAGTTCGTTTCCTGACATAGTGGTGCTGGCGTCGAAACGCCTTACATACTCTCGGACTGCCGCTACCAAAAGCATTCGTGAAATATTAGCACAGATTAATAGTGATAAAGGAGGATTAACCATGCAGGAGCGGACACACCCCACAGTTATATACGCCGTTAGCGCGTGTTTGCTACCGACCCGAATGTCGCTCACTGAACTGATTCGTGGCGTCGAAAACCACGAGAAGACGCTGACTGCGTTCAATAGTGACGACGAGACCGTCGGTTCGCTGCGGACCCAGTTTGGCGACCGCAACCTCACCGTCCGCAGCGAGACGACCGACACCGGCCCGGACTCCTACGTCGTCCTCTCTCGCGAGTCGGAGTTCGTCACCGCCGCCAGCATCGCCGACGTGCTCGCCGACCGCAACGACACCACCCCGGAGTTCGAGTCCGAGGCGTATCGTCCCATCCTTGACCACCTCGATGAGACGATGTTTACCTCCTACGACATCCAGCAGATGATCGCCGCCTCCCGAGAGATCGAAGACCGGGCGTGGCGGCTCGGGAAGGGTGAACTCCACGCCGGCTTCCAGAAGCTCTCCATCCTCGGCCCGCAGATGGATATCTACAAGCGGCTCGCATCGAAGGACGGGCTCGAGGTCCACGCCTACGCGGCCCCCGACGACGACGTGCCACAACACGACACCGACCTCACTATCCACGTCGAGCGCTCGGACGAGATTCGCGAGTCGTGGTTCGTCGTCTACGACGGCGGCGGCGTCGACGTGAACAAGTGCGCCCTCGTCGCCGAGGAGCGCGAGCCGCGCTCGTTCTACGGCTTCTGGACCTACGACCCCGAAACCGTCGACTGGGTGCTCGAGTACCTCAACGAGACCTACGGGCTCCTCGCCCAGTAGCTACTCGTCCTTTTCGACGTTCGTTCGAACTACTCCAAATCCCGGACGAGCCACGCCTTCGAGGTCGAACCGCCCGTTTCCTCCAGCGAGTTGAAAATCCCGCCCGCTCCTCGTCGGAGACTCCCCGTCGCTCAGTTCGTCCGAAACGTCACCGACTCCGTCGTCACGCCGCAGTCCGGACAGCGCCGGTCCATCTCACCAGTCCCCCGTCGGGCCTGCTCTGTTCGATGCAGGCTCACCTCCTGTCGAGTCTGCTCTGCTCGATGCAGACTCACCTCCTGTCGGGCCTGCTCTGTTCGATGCAGGCTCACCATACGTCCCCGAACCGGTCGAGCATCGCCACGTCGTGGCCGAGCAGCACGTCGGCGTCGGTGCGGCGTTCGAGGTCCTGTACGTACGCGAGCGACTCCTTCCACGCCTGATTGTCCCACAGCAGCGAGGCGGCCATCGACTGTCCCTCGTAGTTCTCCTGCCAGTAGGCCTCGTCGCCGACGACGAGCAGCGTCTCGCCGTCGCGGTCGACGCGCGTACCGAGCAGACCGGGCGTGTGGCCGGGCAGGTGGAGCAGGTCGACGCCAGACACGAGCTGGCGGTCGCCCTCCACGACCGTCCAGTTGAGGTCGTGCTCGAAGTCGGGCGCGAAGTAGGCGATGGAACCAGAGTCGGTCTTGGCCGACCGATACGCGAACTCGATTTCCCGCTCGTGGACGTAGATGGGTACGTCGGTGCCGTCGAAGTGGTACAGTCCGCCTGCGTGGTCGAGATGGAGATGCGACATCACGACGGCGTCGATGTCGTCGAGTTCGAAGCCCGCCGCGTTCAGGTCGGCTTCGAGGTCGTGGTCGGTCGCGTCGACGTGCGCGAAGGCCTGGTACAGCGGCGCGGGCCAGTAGCCGTCGCCCGCTTCGGGGTGTGAACCGGTATCGAAGAGGATAGTCGCCTCCGGGTGGTCGATGACGAGATTCCAGACGAGAAACTCCTCGTAGCGGAGGTCGGGGTTCTGCTCGCCGGCGGTCGCGGCCACGGCACCGTCGAGGACGAAGTTCGCGTCGGCTTCGATGCGGCCCCTGTCGAGTAGATGCACGTCGTACGACATGCGTTCACGTACGGCCGGCGATAATAAAAACAGTGTGCGCGCTCCCGGTTAGTTCGGTGCCTGTCGGTAGATGAGGTTGCGCTGAATCTCGTTTGCGCCCTCGTAGATGACCGGGATACGAACGTCGCGGTAGACACGTGAAATCTTGTTCTCGAGCAGGACGGAGCGACCGCCGTGGAGCTGCATCCCGCGCTCGGCGCAGTCGTTGGCGACCTCCGTGGACTTGACCTTCGCCATGGACGCCCAGAAGCCGCCGTGGTCGTTGTTCTCGACCTTCTCGGCCGCTCGCCAGTTGAGCGCGCGGGCCGACTCGAACTCCAGTCGCATATCCGCGAGGATGTGCTGGACGGACTGGAACTCGTTGATCGTTCGGCCGAAGGCGTTGCGGCCGTGAGCGAACTCCCACGCCTCCTCGATGGCGGCGGCGGCGAGACCGAGCCCGTGGCCCCCGACCACGATACGGCCGTGGTTGAAGAAGTCCGCAAGCATGTAGAAACCGCCCCCCTCGACGCCGATGAGGTTCTCCTCCGGGATGCGGGCGTCGTCGAGCACGATGTGGGCCTGTTTCGAGGCGCGCATGCCCATCTTCTCGGGGATGTGCTCGGCCTCGTACCCTTCGGTGTCCGTCGGGACGATGAACATCGAGTAGTTGCCGTAGCGGTTGTCCGGGTCGTCGCCGGTCTTGGCGTACAGCGTCACCCAGTCGGCCTCCACGCCGTTGCCGACCCAGTACTTCTCGCCGTTGAGCACCCACTCGTCGCCGTCCTTCTCGGCGCTCGTGGTCATGCCGGCGAGGTCGGAGCCGGTCTCCGGCTCGGAGACGGCAAGTCCCGTAATCTGGTCGTTCTCGGCGACGGGACGCAGATACTCCTCGCACTGCTCTTCGGTGCCGTGCTCTTCCATGATGCCGGCACCGAAGCTCGCAAGCTGGAGCGTCAGGGCGATACCGGCGTCCGCGCGATAGAACTCCTCCGCGATAGCGAGCACCTGCGGCAGGTCCAGTCCGCGGCCGCCGTACTCCTCGCTGATGTCTTGGGCGATGAGGTTCGCGTCCATCCCGGCCTCGAGGATCTCCCACGGGTACTCACCGGAGCGGTGGTACTCCTCTGCGTTCGGCTCGATATGCTCCTCAGCGAACTCGCGGGCCTCCTGCTTGATGTCGCGTGCGTGCTCAGGCACGAGGGTATCGTCCAGTAAATCCATACCTGCAGTAGGAGTCCCGGCAATAAATACCTCCTGAAACGTGTAAACGGTTCTCGCGCGTTTACGTCAGTCGTCCTGTCCGGGGGCCGCCTCGTCGGGCGTGTTGCCCGCGAGCAGGCGGTCACCGCTGTACTGCTCGCGAAGGTCCTTCTTCGAGAACTTCCCCGTCGCAGTCTTGGGGACCTCCTCAATGTACTCGATGGCGTCCGGCAGCCACCACTTCGGGTACTCGTCGCGCAACAGCTCCATGATCCCCTCTTCGAGCGTGTCGCGGTCGGCCCTTTCGGCCGGTACGACGAACGCGACGGGTCGCTCCTGCCACTTCTCGTGGGGGACGCCGACGACGGTCGCCTCGCTCACGTCGTCGTGGGCCATGATGGCGTTTTCCAGTTCAACCGACGAGATCCACTCGCCGCCGGACTTGATGACGTCCTTCGCGCGGTCGACGATCTGGATGTAGCCGTCGGGGTCGACGCTCACCACGTCGCCGGTCTTGAGCCACCCGTCCTCGAAGTCCTCCTCGTTGGCTTCGGGGCGCTCGAAGTACTCCTTCGTAATCGTCGGCCCGCGGACGTGCAGTTCGCCGAACTCCTCACCGTCCCACGCGATTTCCTCGTCGTTCTCGTCGATGATCTTGTACTCGATACCGGGGACCATGATACCCTGTTTGCCCCGCTTGTCAAGTTGCGTCTCGTAGCCGGCGTCCTCGAGATCGGACTTGAGCTGCGAGACGCTGCCGATGGGAGACATCTCGGTCATGCCCCACGCGTGGAGCACTTCGACGCCGCGATTGTCGAACCACCGAATCATCGACTTGGGCGCGGCGGAGCCACCGACGATGATGCGGTCCAGCGAAGAGAGGTCGACCTCGTTGTCCTCACAGTACTCCATCAGACCCAGCCACACCGTCGGGACGCCGGCGGTGACGGTGACGCCTTCCTCCTCGATGAGCATCGCGATGTCCTCTGGGTCGGGGGAGGGACCGGGGTAGACGTGTTTCGAGCCCGCCGCGGTCGCGGTAAACGGCATCCCCCACGCGTTGACGTGGAACATCGGGACGACCGGCATCACCACGTCGTCGTCTTCCATCGGTATCCCCTGCGGGGTGAGCGTCGTCATCGTGTGGCTCCACAGCATCGACTGGGTGTACTCGACGCCCTTCGGCTTCCCCGTCGTGCCGGAGGTGTAACACATGCCGGCGGGCTGGTCGCTGGGGAGGTCGGGCCAGTCGTACTCCGTGTCGTGACCGTCGAGGAACGACTCGTAGTCGGGGGCGTCGAGTGCCTCTACCCCCTCGTCACCCATCACGACGAAGTCGACGCCGTCGAACTCCTCTGCTCCCTCGGCTGCGCCCGCGAGCTTCTCCGCGAGCGACGGGTCGACGAAGATGAGTTCGTCGTCGGCGTTGTCGACGATGTACCGGACGTGTTCGTCCGGCAGGAGCGGATTGATAGTGTGCAGCTGTGCACCCATCGACGGGACGCCGAAGTACGTCTCGTAGTGGCGTTCGGTGTTCCAACAGAAGGTCGCAACGCGGTCTTCGTGTTCGATACCGTGGTCGTCGAGCGCGTTCGCAAGCTGTGCCGTGCGGCCGGCGTACTCGCTGTACGTCGTCCGGCTGATGCCGTCGTGGTCGCGAGAGACGATTTCGGTATCCGGGTACAGTTTGCTCGCGCGCCACAGGAACGGCCGCAGTGTCTGGGTGTGACCTCCGGGCATATCCGTACCTCGTGGGGGACCGTAATGATTCTTGCCACGAGACGCCGTGCCACTCGACCGAGCGTATCGGCCGGCCTACAGCTTGTTCTGTGCGTCCTTCGCGAGCTCCTCCATGCGCTTGCCGATTCGTCCGGCGTCGGAGAACTCGTCGTCGCTCATCACGTCCGCGAGCGCGTTGCCGAGGACGAAGACCGCGTGTTTGTGCTCGCTCTTCGATTTGTGCACGTCGCCCGGCTCCACGTCCAGTTCGTCGTAGGCGTCGAAGGCGTTCGTTTCGACGGCGTCCATCTCGCGGAACGTCTGCATGATCTCGACCATGTGGCCGTGGAGTTCGAGCAGTTCCTCTTTGTGCATGCGCGTACTTCCGTAGAAACGCCGATAAGCCTTGTGTGGAACCGCGTTACACGATTAGAAGACGTACTCGTCGTCGTGACCCATCATCCCGTCTTCCTCGTAGCTCGGCTCCTCGTCTTCCATCGGACCCGAGGTCTTGTATGCGCGAATCCCCGCAGAGAGCACATCTTCGATGGCCTCCTCCCGGCTCTCGAACTCGCCCTGCTCGACGAGTTGCGTGAGTTGCATCTCGAGATGCTCCGGCACCGTGATGTCGGCTTTCACCATGTTGCATCAAAATTTGATGCTGGGGCATTTAACAGTACTGGATAATTTAACGAGAGACCAATTCGGGCTATCAATACCGATAAATTTCTTGCCCGTTCACAAGCGATGAGAGCGGCAGGCTAACGTCGCCCGAGTCGAATTTTGAGGTATGTACGACGCCACTTCCCTCCACGAGGAGTTCGACGGCGAGCGGGTCCCGCCTGGCCAACGCGAGACGACGCGGTTTCCCGTCCTGTCGAAGTCCGGCACCCCGTCGGTCGACCTGAGCGAGTGGACGCTTGACGTGTGGGGAGCCGTCAACGAGCGGCTCGAACTCGATTTCGACGCGCTGCGTGGTCTCGATACCGAGACTCAGCGACAGGACTTCCACTGCGTGACGGGCTGGTCGCGACTCGACAACGAGTTCACGGGCGTCACCTTCCCGACCATCGTGGAGGCGGCCGGCGTGACGGACGAGGCGGTCCACGTCATGTTCCACGCGGCGGACGGCTACACGACGAACCTCCCGCTCGACACCTGCACGCGCCGCGAGATGCTCGTGACGTGGGAACACGACGGCGAGCGGCTCCCCGCCGACCACGGCGGGCCGGTCCGGGTCGTCGTCCCCCACCGCTACGCATACAAGGGCGCGAAGTGGCTCACCGGCATCGAGTTCCTGACCGAACCGGAGCGTGGCTACTGGGAAAAGCGGGGCTACTCAAACACGGCGAACCCGTGGAACGAGGAACGGTACGCCTGAGTCAGTCGGGGTACCCGAACGGGATACATAAGCCAGTGGCACCCCTACCGTGGGGTAATGAAATCGCTCGGCGACGAGATGCGGGTCGTCTCCCGTGCGCGCCAGATCTCCGCGCCGCCCGCACGGGCCGCGCTGGCCGACGCCGCGACCCCACGTCTCTTCTGGAGCGGGGACGGCGAGGAGACCGTCATCGGGTCGGGAGCCGCTGTGACGCTCACCGCCGGCGGCGAGGACCGCTTCGGTGACGTGCGGGCGGCCGCCGACCGCCTGTTCGCCGAGGGTGACGTACACGCCGGCACCGAGGCCGCTCGCCCGCGGCTGTTCGGCGGCTTCACGTTCCACGACGAACACGACACGGACGAGGAGCCGTGGGGCGCATTTCCGAGCGCGCAGTTCGTCCTCCCGCGCCGGCAGGTCACCTACACCGACGACGCGGCGTGGCTGACGGTGAACGGCGTCGGTCCGGACGCAACTGCCGAACTCGTCAGCGACGAACTCGACGCCACGGCGGCGAAACTGGGGAACCTTCCGACTCCGGAGACGATGCGCGCGTCCAGCGTCGTGGAGCGGGAACGCACGACGACGAAGGAGGCGTGGCGCGCGTCGGTGACGGACGCGACCGACCGCATCGCGGCCGGCGAACTCCGGAAGGTCGTCCTCGCGGTGGCGTTGCGTGCACGCCTCGACGGTCCCCTCGCCGCCCACGAGGTGACCGCCAGGCTCGCAGACACCTACCCGGACTGCTACCGATTCTTGTTCGAGCCGACGGGCGATGCGGAGCTGACGCCCGCGTTCATCGGCGCGACGCCTGAGCGACTCGCCACCCTGCGGGGGCGAACGCTCGCGACGGGGGCGCTGGCTGGCACGACCGGACGCGGTGATACCCCCGCCGAGGACGAGTGGCTGGCCGATGAACTGCGCCGCGACGAGAAGAACGTCCACGAACACGACATCGTCGTGGACGCGATTCGCGACCAGCTGTCCCCCTTCGCGGCCAGCATCTCGACCGGCGAGCGAGACGTGCGCCGACTCGCCACGGTCCAACACCTCGAAACACCGATTACGGCGACGCTGTCGGACGACGAGCACGTCCTGACGCTGGTGGAAGCCCTCCATCCGACGCCGGCCGTCGGGGGCCTGCCCCCGGACCGCGCGCTGGCAACGATTCGAGACACGGAGTCGTTCGACCGCGGCTGGTACGCCGCCCCCGTGGGTTGGTTCGACGCCGCCGGCCACGGCAGTTTCGCCGTGGCGATTCGGTCGGCCGTGACGGCCGGTGACACCGCCACCCTGTTTGCCGGCGTCGGCATCGTAGAAGACTCCGACCCCGACGCCGAGTGGGACGAAGTACAACTCAAGTACCGACCGATGCTCGACGAACTCGAATGACGCCACCCAACGTCAACACGCTGTGGGGCGAGACCGTTGTCGACGAACTCGCGAAGTCTGGCGTCGACGCGGCGGTGCTCTCGCCGGGGTCGCGGTCGACGCCGCTGACGGTCGCGTTCGCACAACACCCGGATATCGAGACCTACTCACAGCTGGACGAGCGCTCGGCAGCCTTCTTCGCACTCGGACGCGCAAAGCAGACGGGAAAGCCGACGCCGCTCGTCTGCACCTCGGGCACGGCGCTCGCGAACTACCACCCGGCTGTGATGGAGGCCGGCCGCGCCCGCGTGCCGATGCTCCTGCTCACAGCCGACCGTCCCCCCGAACTCGACGACTCGGGCGCGAACCAGACCGTCTCGCAGTCGACTCTCTACGGCGACTCGCTGCGCCACCAGCGCACTCTCCCCGAGCCGGAGGTCCACGACCGAAAGCTCCGGTCGCTCCGGACTGCCACCTCGCGTAGCGTTGCGACGACCACGGCGACCAAGCCCGGTCCCGTTCACCTGAACGTCCCGTTCCGGAAGCCGCTGGAGCCGACCGTCGAGACCGACGACGTGTCCGAGACCTGGCTCGACGCGCACCCGCTCGCAACAAAGGGTCGGGACGGACCGTTCGTCCAGACGACGCAGGGGACGCCGGCGCTCCCGGCCGGCGACCACGCCGACCTCGTGTCGGCAATCGAGTCGGCGGAGCGGGGACTCATCGTCTGTGGCCCGGCCGACGAGCCGACGCCCGACCGCAGTGCACTCGCCGCGCTCGCCCGCCTGACTGGCTTTCCCGTGCTCGCGGACCCACTCTCCGGACTGCGATTCGGTCCCCACACCGAGCAGGACGGCGTGACGATACTCGGTGGCTACGACGCGTGGGCCGACGGTCTCTCCGGCGAGTGCGCGCCCGACTTCGTCCTCCGATTCGGTGCCTCGCCGACTTCGAAGCCGCTCCGGAAGCGGCTGGCCGCGCTTGCGATGGCAGACCCGTCCCTCCGGCAGTATCTCGTGGACCCGACGGGCGGCTGGCGCGAGGCGGAGTTCGCGGCGACGGACACCCTCGTCGCGGAGCCGACCCGACTGGCGCGGTCGCTCGCAGACCGGCTCACGTCGCCCGACGGGACGCCGTACGCCGACCGACTTGCCGCGCTCGAAGCCGATTACTGGCCTCTCGTCGCCGACGAGGACCGATTCTTCGAAGGGCAGGTCGTGACCGACGCCCTCGCTCGCGCGCCCAACCCGAGCACCGTCTTCGTCTCCAACTCAATGCCCGTCCGGGACATGGACCGATTCGCTCGGCCGAGCGCGCGTGAACTGACCGTCCTCGGCAATCGGGGCGTCTCCGGCATCGATGGCATCACCTCGACGGCACTCGGGGCAAAGAGCGCGAGCGACGACCCGCTCGTGCTCGTCACGGGGGATTTGGCTTACTACCACGACACCAACGGCCTGCTCGCACTCGACCGATTTGACCTCGACGCGACTATCGTCCTCATCAACAACGACGGCGGCGGCATCTTCCATCTCCTTCCAATCGAGGCTCACGAGACCTTCGAGGGGTACTTCCGAACCCCGCACGGACTGGATTTCTCGGCGACTGGTGACCTCCACTCGCTGTCGTTTGCTCGCACGAGCACGCGCGAGGGCTTTTGCGAGGCGTACGCGACAAGTTTCGACCAGGCGGGCACGCAGGTCATCGAGGTGCGATTCGACTCGGACGCGAGCCACGGGGTTCGCGAGCAGGTGCAGTCGCGCGTCGAGGAGGAACTACTGTAATCGGCCGGATTTTTGCCGTGGGCCCCGTTGTCGGGGTATGGTCTCAGAGCTATTCGACGCCGACAGCTGGGAGCCGGTCGAGGGGTTCGACTTCCGCGATTTGACGTATCACCGCGCGACCGAGGTGGGCGCGCTCCGCATCGCCTTCGACCGCCCGGAGGTCCGCAACGCCTTCCGCCCGGAGACGGTGGACGAACTCTCGACCGCCCTCGACCACGCCAAGCGCCAGACCGACGTAGGCTGTGTCTTCATCACCGGCAACGGTCCATCCCCGAAGGACGGCGGCTGGGCGTTCTGTTCGGGCGGCGACCAGCGGATTCGCGGCGAAGCCGGCTACGAATACAGCGAGGCTGAACGCAGTGAAGCCTCAGGTGCGAGCGGGAGCGATAGCGACACGCGAGCAGAGAACGACGACCTCGACGACGACACGCCCGGGCCGCGACTCCACATCCTCGAGGTCCAGCGCCAGATACGTCACATGCCAAAGCCCGTCGTCGCGGTCGTGCCGGGGTGGGCGGTCGGCGGCGGCCACTCCCTGCACGTCGTCTGTGACATGACCCTCGCCGGCACGGAGGCGAAGTTCCTCCAGACGGACCCCGACGTGGGGAGCTACGACGCCGGCTTCGGCAGCGCGTATCTCGCCCACCAGATTGGCCAGAAGAAGGCGCGTGAGGTGTTCTTCCTCGGCAAGACCTACTCCGCCGAGGAGGCCGCCGACATGGGGATGGTGAACGAGGTCGTTCCGCAGGCCGAACTGGAAGACCGCGCGCTGGAGTGGGCAGCAGAGATGCTCTCGAAATCTCCGAATGCAATGCGCATGCTCAAGTACGCGTTCAACATGGACACCGACGGACTCGTCGGCCAGCAGGTATTCGCCGGCGAGGCGACGCGGCTGGGCTACATGACCGACGAAGCACAGGAGGGCCGGGACGCGTTCAACGAAAACCGCGAGCCGGACTTCTCGGAGTTCCCGTACTACTACTGACCGGTCTCTGTTCTTCTACGTGTTCGGCTTTGTTTCGGGTGCGCTGTCTACGCTGTTACTTCCGGCTTGAAATCCCCGGGCGTGTCGCGGTCTTGCCGGCGGTTGCACGGCCGGCTGTTTGGGAGAGCGTCGCTCTCCCTCTGTCCCCGTGACATATCGGGGGCGAGCGTAGCGAGCGACCGATAGTGGTCACGGAACCGACCAAACACGTGCGATACGCCCGCCCCTTCCACCCGACAGCACCGCCCACGAAACTCCCCAGCCGACTCGCTCCCTGCGGTCGCTCATCCCTCGCGACGACGGACGCGCACGGGGCGCGCTGGCTCACGCCAACCGCATACGGATTGGACAGGCAACTGTTGTGGTGGCCTGACGCACCGCGCGGCAGCGCGTGTGCGTCGCGGGGGAGGGTTGGCGCGGTGCGGTTTCCACGGAACCGAGCAACGAGAGTGGTCGCGGGGCTGGTGCTCACGCCAAACACGCCCGCGGTATCGGAGGCGAACTCTCCAATGACAACACCACCGAACATACCAGTTCGCCAATCGCAGTCGCTTAGTCGGGTCCCCTGCTACGGAGGGGTAATGAGCGACGCCGACATCACGACGCGACGCGCGTGGCTGATGGCCGCGCGGCCACAGACGCTCCCGGCCGGAGCCGCACCGGTCGTCGTCGGCGTCGGCGTCGCACTCCAACGAGGCGTCTTCGCCCCCCTGCCGGCCGTCGCCGCGCTGGTGGGCGCACTCCTCCTCCAAATCGGGACCAACTTCGCGAACGACTACTACGACGCCGTACGGGGGGCCGACACCGAGGAGCGCGAGGGGTTCACCCGTGTCACCGCGGGGGGACTCATCGAACCCGCAGCGGTCAAGCGAGCGATGTACGCCACCTTTGCGGTCGCCATCCTGCTCGGCACGTATCTCGTCTGGGTCGGCGGATCGGCAATCGTCGTCGTCGGGCTCACCTCAGTCGCCTCGGGCATCGCCTACACCGGCGGGCCGGCCCCCTACGGCTACCGCGGACTGGGCGATCTCTTCGTCTTCGTCTACTTCGGTCTCGTCGCCGTCACCGGCACGTACTACGTACAGGCGGCCGCCGTCGCCGTCGCTGGGGTCCCGACGTTCACCGCCCCGGCCGACCTCGTCCCGCTCGCGGCGGTCGTCGCCGCGCTTCCGGCAGCGGGACTGTCGACGTGTATTCTCGTCGTGAACAACATCCGCGACCGCGAGACCGACGCCGAGGCGGGCAAACGAACCCTCGCCGTCACGCTCGGCTACACCGGCTCCCGCATCGAGTTCCTCCTCATGCTCGGGATGGCGTACGTCGTCCCGGTCGTCTTCGCCGCCACGGGCTACGGGCTCGCGACGCTCGCACCGCTGGTGACGCTCCCGCTCGCTGCCCGACTCGCGCGGACGGTCCTCACCGAGACGGGTGGCGAAGCGCTGAACCCGGCGCTCGAAACCACGGGCAAACTCCTGTTCGCACACAGCCTCCTCTTCGCCGCGGGGCTCGCCGTATGAACTTCCGGCCGTTCGCCTTCGAGCTGCGCGAACCGCTCGCGACTGCCGCCGGCGACATCGCGAGACGCGAGGGGTTTCTCGTCACTCTCGACGGAGACGACGGGAGTTGTGGCGTCGGTGAGGCCTGTCCCCTGCCGGGATGGACAGAGAGCTACGACGAGTGCCGGGACGCACTCTCGGACGTGACGCCCGCCGAACTCGATACGCTCCCGCCGGCGGCTCGCCACGGACTCGCGCTCGCGCTGCTCGACGGTGACGCCCGCGACGACGGCGTTCCCCTCTACCGCCACCTCGGTCGCGACGAGCGAGTCGAGACGGTCCCCGCGAACGCGACCGTCGGAGACGCTTCGACCGAACAGACGCGCGAGCGCGTCACCGACGCCGTAGACGAGGGGTACACCTGCGTGAAACTCAAGGCCGCGAACCGACCCCTAGACGAGGACATCAAGCGCGTCGCCGCGGCGCGCGAAGTCGCGCCCGACATCGGGATTCGACTCGACGCGAACGGCAGCTGGACCCGTGACACGGCGAATCGGGCGTTCGAAAAGCTGGCAGCGTTCGACGTGTCGTACGTCGAACAGCCACTCCCGGCGAGCGACTTGGGTGGGCTCACCGCACTCCCGGACACGGGCGTCGGTGTCGCGCTTGATGAAGGCCTCTACGAGCACGGTATCGACGCCGTGCTCGACAGCGAGGCGGACCACCTCGTCCTGAAGCCGATGGCACTCGGCGGGCCGGACGTGGCGCTCGAACTCGCGAGGTTGGCTCGCGGTGCGGGCATCGAACCGGTCGTGACGACGACCATCGACGGCCCAATTGCGCGGGCGGCGGCGGTCCACGTCGCGGCCGCGATACCGGCGGTGTCGGCCTGCGGGCTCGCGACCGGGTCGCTGCTCGCGACGGGAGACATCCCCGACCCGGCACCCGTCGGCGGAGGTGTCGTCACGGTCCCACAGAAAGATGGAAATACTCCGGCCGTGTTATTGGCAGATTATGCGTGACTGGCTGGCGATTCGAGCGCGCGCGACGCCGGCCAGTACGGCTGTCGTCGACGCGGCGTCTGGTCGGTCGACGAGCTACGGCGACCTCGACGACGAGGTCGAACACCTCGCCGGGCAGTTGTCGGCCTTCGGCGTCGGCGTCGACGACCACCTCGGCGTGCTCGCAGAGACCCGCCCGGGGTTCGTCAGACTCGTCCACGCGGCCAACCGACTCGGGGCCGTGCTCGTCCCCCTGAACGTCCGACTGACGGCGCGCGAACTCGACGGTACACTCGACGCCGCTGATGTCGACACCCTCATCTGTACGGCCGAGACGGAGCCGACGGCGACCGAGGCGTTCGACGGCCCGCTGGCGACGGTCGACCAACCGAGTGAGGGAGCACGGCCCCTCTCGACTATCGACCCGGAGTCGTTCGAACTCGGGTCGTGGACGCGCGACTGTACCGCGGCGTTGCTCGCCACCTCCGGAACGACCGGCGGGCCGAAGCTCGTCGAACTCACGATGGGGAACCTCGCGGCGAGCGCGGCCGCGTCGTCGTGGCGACTCGGCGTGCTCCCCGACGACCGCTGGTACTGCACCCTCCCGATGTACCACATGGGCGGGCTGGCTCCTGTCTATCGGAGCGTCCTCTACGGGACGAGCGTCGCCGTCTCGACCGGGAGCTTCGACCCCGAAGGGTCGCTCGCGGAGATGGACCGCGTGGGTGCGACGGCGACCTCGCTGGTCCCGACGATGTGTCGCGAGCTACTGGAGGCGGACGGCGAGGCCGTCATGGCGTCGCTCCGATTCGTCCTCGTCGGCGGTGCACCGACGCCCGATTCGCTCGTCGAGACGGCCCGCGAGGCCGACGTGTCGCTGTATCCCAGCTACGGGATGACGGAGACGAGCTCACAGATTGCGACCGCGAGTCCGACACAGACGCGGGAGGCGCTCGGCACCGTCGGCTCACCCCTAATATTCACGCGCGTCACCACCGTCGACAGCGACGACGTACCCGTCGAACCCGGTGCGTCCGGCGAAATCGTCGTCAGCGGGCCAACAGTCACGCCTGGCTACTACGACGACGCCGAGGCGACCGAGGATGCGTTCGGCCCACACGGCTTCCACACCGGCGACGCCGGCTACCGCGATGAGTCGGGCAAGCTCTGGGTGCTCAATCGCCTGACCGACCGCATCATCACCGGGGGCGAGAACGTCGACCCCGGCGAGGTGGTGGACGTCCTCCGCGACTATCCCGACGTGGAGGACGCATTCGTCGCCGGCGTCCCGGACGACCGGTTCGGCCAGCGTGTCGCCGCGCTGTTGGTCGGCCCCGACTCGGCCGAGCCGGTCGAGCAGTTCGCGCGCGACCGGCTCGCAGGCTTCAAGATTCCTCGCCAGTGGCGGCTCGTCGACGCGCTACCGCGGACGGCGTCGGGCACCGTCGACCGCGCCGCCGCGACGCTCCTGCTCGAGGAGCCGGACACCGCCCGGTAACTCGCTACTTTTGATGCCGGCTGGCGTACCTCGGGTATGTGCACTCTCACGGTCGCGTACCGGCAGTTCGACGCGCCACTCGCCGTCGCTGCCAACCGCGACGAGCTGTACGCGCGCCAGTCCAGTCCACCCCACCGGTGGGACGACCCGGAGATCCTCGCTCCTCGCGACGAGGAGGCCGGCGGCACGTGGGCAGGAACGAACGACGACGGCGTGCTCGCCGCGGTCACGAACCGCTGGAGCCGGGACGTGCCCGACGGTGACCGGTCGCGCGGCCTCCTCGTCCGGGACGCGCTCACAGAGTCGAGTGCCGAGGCCGCAGCTCGACTCGTTCGCCGTGAACTCGACACGCACGCGTACGAACCGTTCCACCTGCTCGTCGCCGACCGGGAGCGCGCCTTACTGTTCGAACACGACGCGACGGACTCGGAGACGCGGCTCGCGCCCGGAACGTACGTCGTCGGGAACACGGGCTGGTGTGGCGCCCGTGGCGGGCCCGCCGACGCGGACGAACCACAGCGGACCCGCTCGTTCTTCGTTCCCCGCGAGAGACCGGACCGCGGCCGCGAGCAGGCCGCGAACGACGAGTCGGTGCTGGACGCGCTGGTCGCGAGTGGGGCGACGACGGCGACCGGGTGGCTCGATACGGCGGGTGAGATACTCGGCGACCACGACTACGGCGTCTGCATCCACGGCGAGACGTTCGGGACGAAGTCGGCGACGCTGGTCGAGGTCGACGAGACGGTGACGTGGCGCTACGCCGACGGGCCGCCGTGTGAGGTGCCGTTCAAGCAGTACGGGCCAGACGGCAGATTTTAACAACCAGACCGTCCTCGATGTGGTATGGCCGAGTCGCTCACCGACGAGGAGGAGACGGCGTTCGAACTCATCGCCCGCGAGGGGGGAATCCACCAAAGCGAGTTCTGGAAGGAGATGGACATCGACTCCCGGAAGGGGAGCCGACTAATCGAGTCGCTGGAGGAGAAGGGCCACATCGAACGCGAGGAGAGCGTCCACAATGGGCACACGACCTACTTCGTGGAGCCAATCGTCGATCCGGAGGATCTCGACTTCTCGCTGCTGATGGCCGGCGACATGCTCTCGCCGTTCGTCGGCGACGATGAAATCGACGCCAACTCGGATAAGTTCACGCAGTGGGTCATGACGCTCGCTTACCAGTAATCAGAGAATATCCAGCGTCCACCGGACCAGATTCACCGCCGTCGCGACCATGCCTTCTACCCGCGTCAGCTTCCGACCTGTGAACAGCAGCGCCGTGACGAGTGCCGTCAGCCCGACGAGCCACAGCGTCGTCACCGTCGCCGCACTCGTCACCGAACCGGGCGCGAGCACCGCCACCAGTCCGACGACGCCGAAGGCGTTGAAGCTACACGAGCCGACGGCGTTCCCGACCGCGATGTCGGTGCGCCCACCGAGAGCCGCCGCGCTGGACGCGACGACCTCCGGCATCGACGTACCGATACCGACGATAACGACCCCGACGACCAGTTCCGGGACGTTCACTCGGCGGGCGAGTCCGACGGCCCCCTCGACGAACCGTTCGGCACCGTACCACAACGCGCCGGCACCGACGAGAAGCAGGAACAGGTCCGTAGCGAGGGTCACACAGACCACCCGTGCGGGCGCGAGAAGAAGCCACCGAGTCGAGCGTTCTCAGTTGGCGTCGCGAAACAGCCGGTAGGTCGTTCCGCCGGTCGCGACGACCTTGCGCTCGCCCTCGTGGACGGTGGTTACCTCACACTCGGTGACGCCCATCGAGCTGCCCGCGCGGACGACCTCGGCCTCGACGCGCACGTCGTCAGTCGCGGGCCGGACGTAGCGGGTGTTGAGGTCGGTCGTCGTCAGCGCCACGTCGGTCGGATCGTCGAACGTCGTCCGGAGCGCGAACCCGGAGGCCGTGTCGATGATTGTCGCCGTCACGCCGCCGTGGACGCTGCCTGAGGCGATGTTGGCGAACTTCTCGTCGAAGGGGAGTTCGAACACGACGCGGCCCTGTTCGATGTCCACCGCCGAGAGGTCGAGCCACGACAGCAGGCCGTGGTCAGATAACTGTGCGGCCAGCGGCTCGTACCCCTCGGTCGACATCCTACTTCCCCTCGAACTCGGGGTCGCGGTCCTCCATGAACGCCGCGGCACCCTCCTGCATGTCGTCTGTCGCGAGGAGGTGACCGAACGCCTGCGACTCCAGTTCGAGTCCGGCTTCGAGGTCCTGGTCGCGGCCGACGTTCATGACGCGCTTCGCCTTCTGGAGGGCGATCGGCGCGCCGTAGACGAGGTCGTTGAGGAACTCCTCGACGGTCTCCTCGAACTCGGATTCGGGGACGGCGCGGTTGATGAGCCCCCAATTCTGTGCGCGCTCGGCGGAGATGTGTTCGCCGCGGAAGACGAGTTCCTTCGCGCGAGCGTCAGAAAGCATCCGCATGGCGCGCTGGGTACCGCCGCCGCCAGGCAGCAGTCCGAGGTTGATCTCGGGGAAGCCGAACTCGGAGTCCTCGGTCGCGATACGGAGGTCACACGCGAGCGCAAGCTCGTGGCCGCCGCCGAGACAGAAGCCGTCGATCTTCGCGAGCGTCGGGCGCGGATACTCCGCGACGGCCTCGAAGAACTCCGTGATAGCCGCCTCGTACGGCTCGCGGCCGGCGAAGCCGGTGATGTCTGCGCCGGCGGAGAAGGCGCGGTCGCCCGCCCCCTCGAAGGTGACCGCCCGGACCTCATCGAGGTCGGAGCTGTCGAGCAGGTGGACGACCTCGTCCATGAGGTCGTCGTTGAGCGCGTTCATGCGCTCTGGTCGGTCGAGCGTGACTTCGAGCAGGCCGTCGTCGGAAAGCTCGTACTGGATGGTGGAGTAGTGGCGCTCGCCGTCGTCGCCGCCGTAGTCGTAGAATCCCTCGCCCGCTTCCTCGCCGGTCGTGCCTGCCTCGACGAGGCTACGCAGGTGTTCGGACGGCTCGTAGCGCTCGTGGTCGTACTCATCGTGGAGCGTTTCGAGCTTCTCGAGCACGGTATCGAGCCCGATTTTGTCGCCGCGGCGACACGGTCCTTCGGGGAAGCCGGCACCGAGTCGCATTCCGGTGTCGATTGCCTCGGCGGTCGCCACGTCGTTGCCGATGAGTCGCGCGGCCTCGTTGATGATGCGCGCCTCGATGCGGAGGGTGTCGACGTCCTCGCCCTGTCCGGCCTCGTAGGTCGTCCCCCCGCCGTCCTCGTAGTCGTAGTAGCCCCGACCGGTCTTCTGACCGAGGTCCTCGGCGTCGACCTTCTCCTGCACGATCGGCGGGATGTCACGGCCGGCCTCCTTCCGGACGTGATAGCCGATGTCGATACCCGTCAGGTCGCTGAGTTCAAACGGTCCCATCGGGTAGCCGCGGCGGTGAACCATCGCGGCGTCGACCTCTTCGATGTCGGCGACGCCCTCGCTCACCATCCAGGCTGCCTCGTCGCTGAACGGACCGAGCACGCTGTTGACGACGAAGCCGTTCACGTCCTTCCGGACGTAAATCGGCGTCTTGTCGATGGACTCGACGAACTCGTAGGTCGCCTCCGCGGTTTCGTCGGTCGTCTCCGCGCCGTAGATGACCTCGACGAGGTCCATCTTGACGGGCGGATTGAAGAAGTGCATCCCGACGACCTGCTCCGGTCGTGAGGTCGCGGTCGCAATCTCCGTAATCGAGAGCGAGGACGTGTTCGAGGCGAGAATCGCGTCCTCGGGCGTGAACTCGTCGAGATCCGAGAAGATGTCCTTCTTGATTTCCATCTGCTCGGGCGCGGCCTCGATGACGAGGTCGGCCTCCGAGACTGCCGTTTCGAGGTCGACCTCGGTGTCGATACGGTCGAGCACCGTCTCGGCGTCCTCCGAGACGATGCCTTTCTCCGAGAGCTTTTCGAGTGACCACTTGATAGACTCGAAGCCGTCGTCGACGAGGTCCTGTTCGATATCACGCATCGTCACGTTGTAGCCAGCGATGGCTGCGACTTCCGTGATACCGTGGCCCATGTTCCCTGCCCCAAGCACCGTCACCTGAGAGATGTCATCCACGTTCATACGGGCGCATCTGGCGGGCGATTCGTCTTAACTCCACCGCCACGGTTTAGCGATGTTAGCATTTCACCGATGTTTTCCTACTGGCGTAAACTCACCGCGTGTTTCGGGGCGTTTGCGAGACGGCAGACTGGTCGTCTGTGTGTTCGCGTGTCGTCGCTTCGCTCCTCCCGCTCACTACTCTGGCACTCGCTGCACTCGTGCCATCTCCTCGCGTGTCGTCACTCCGTTCCTCCCGCTCGGTGTTCGAGAGGCCTCACATCGTTCGGCCTCCCCACTCCGAAACGTACTTCCGACCGCCTCCCCCTCTATTCGGTATGGACCTGCGCGTCATCGAGAACGAGGAGACCGAACTCGCCATTGAAATTGCCGGCGAGGACCACACCTTCATGAACGTCCTCAAGAGCGCGCTGCTGGAGACAGACGGCGTCGCCACCGCGACCTACGACATGAACCCCGAGCAGTCAGGTGGCCAGACGGACCCGATTCTCAACATCGAGACGGAACCCGGCACCGCGCCGCTCGA
>Ga0209965_1000034_pt1 | contig 43171 bp, 40 predicted proteins | sample SalPon2_B_H2O_MG_FD_185707 | JGI IMG/M metagenome (GOLD analysis project Ga0209965, IMG submission 185707) | Salt pond water microbial communities from South San Francisco under conditions of wetland restoration - Salt Pond MetaG R2_B_H2O_MG... | ecosystem: Environmental > Aquatic > Non-marine...
ATTATCAGTACTGCGAGTCCTTCGCGTCGCATACCTTCGCCGACGCCGGCCACGCTACTATACTCGCCGAAAAGTCAAACGGCCGTTTGACCCACCCGCCGCTCCGAGGAGGGAGATCGATCGCCGCTCCGCTCGATCTCGACGTAGAGGATCCGGACGTCCACCTCGATCCCGTGCTCCGCGGCGAGCCGCGTCCGGATCCCCTCGGCTAACTCCCCGCGCGCCCCGTCGCGTGGGGCCCCGACCGTCCCGACGACCGTCGTGGGGCGGTGAAACAGGAGGCGTTCGGTCTCGGTCTCGACCTCGAGGTCGACGAGTTCGTGCCCCGAGTACGCCGGCTCCTCGAGTTCCGTCGCCACGCCGTCTCTGATGTCCTGTTCGGTGCTCGCCATCCGGTAGGAGTCGTACGTGACGCCGCCGAGGAACACCGACAGCAGCGCGATGGCCGCGACGAGGACGCCGATCCGCTTCAGCGTCGCGACCCTCGCGCGGTCGCGTCTGAAGAACTGCTCGGGCCGGTAGCCGGCGTACCACAACACGACGAGCGCGGCGAGGTTGATCGAGAGGACGTTGACCGCGACGAGGACCGCCGAGCCGACCGCCAGCGCCGGGTCCCCGTAGGCGACGCCGATCCCGACCGTCGCGGCCGGCGGGATCAACGCGACGGCGATCATGACGCCGACGAGCGCGGTCGAGACGCCCGTCATCAGGCTCACGGCCCCGGCGACCCCGGCACCCAGGGCGACGGCCAACGAGAGGACGCTGGGGGCGAGTCGCTCCTCGACCTCCGACAGCGACAGGGGATCGAGCCCCGGCGGGACGAGGTTCGTCGCCTGGACGAACGCCGCGAACAGCGTCGACGAGACGACGGCGAGGGCGACGCCGAACAACTGGAGGCTCACGCCCCGCCGGAACAACTCGCCGTCGTCGATGACGCTGCCGACCGCCGCCGCCATCGCGGGACCGATGAGCGGCGCGATGACCATCGAGCCGACCACCGTCGCGGGCGAATCGAGGAGGAGTCCGGCGGTCGCGATCACCGCCGAGACGGCCGTCATGACCACGTACGTCGGAAGCGCGGAGGCGAGTTCCTCCGCCCTCGCCTCGAGTTCCTGTCTGGCGATGCGCTCCTCGCTTTCGCCCGTCTCGGCGTAGCTCTCGGTGAGCGCCTCGAAGCGCTCCGATTCGACCGTTTCGGCCTTCAGAACGACCGTGTAGGCCTCCCGTTCGAGTCCGGCCTCCCGAAGCGTCTCGAGGATGGGCTCGACGGCGTTCGTGGGCAGCGGGAAGTACGCGACCGCGGTGTACTCCCGGCCGCTGGACTCGTCGGTGACGACGTAGTCGATCCCCTCGTCGTCGAGGATCGAAAGCACGGTCTCGCGTTTGCCGGTCGGGATCGTCACCTGGACGAGTCGCACGCGGTGACCGTCGCCGTCCGGGCCGATAAACCCAACTGTTGAGCCCCCCGTCCGCCGCAACTGTTAGGTCCCGGAGCGCTCACTTTCGGACCATGCCGATCGAGTTCGAGCGATCCGTCGACGACGCGCGGTTCAAAAGCCCCCTCGAGGAGTTCGAGACGGTGTCCGAACCGATCGAACACCGAACCGACCCGCTGACCGACCGGACGGTCCGGATCGCCTCCGAGGTCTTTCCGCACCCCGAGGAGGCGACGGCGAAGGGGGCCGGCGACCCCGAGGCGGGCGACGACCGGGCGACCGATCTCGAACGCGTCGTCGGCGACGGCGAGGGCTGTTTCTTCTGTCCCGACAGCGTCGAAACGGCGACGCCGGAGTACCCCGAGGCCGTCGGCGGCGGCCGGACGTCGCGGGGGGCGGCGACGTCGTTCCCGAACCTCTTCCCGTACGCGAAACACTCCAACGTCGTCGTCCTGACCGAGGAGCACTTCCGACCGATGGACGAACTCGGCGCGCCGTGTCTCGCGGACGGCCTCGCCTGCGCGCTCGAGTACCTCCGGTCGGTCCGCGAGCACGACGGCTCCCGGTTCGCCTCGGTCAACATGAACTTCCTCCGCTCGGCCGGCAGCAGCGTCTATCACCCCCACATGCAGGCGATGGTCGACGACCGCGGCACCGACAGGCAGGCCCGGATCGCCCGCCGCGAACGCGAGTACCGCGAGGAACACGCGAGCCGCTACTGGGCGGACCTGCTCGACCGCGAGCGCTCGGGGGACCGATACGTCGGCCGGACCGGCGACGTCGAGTGGCTCGCGCCCTTCGCGCCGCTCGGGCAGTTCCACGTCGCCGGCGTCCTCGACACGGGCGGGACCGGGTTGCCGGGCGACGAACACCTCGGAGACGCCGCGAGGGGGCTCGATGCCGTCCTCGAGTACTACGCCGACCGCGGGCTCAACGCGTTCAATTTCGGGCTGCGGCTCGCCCCCGACGACCCCGCGTCGGCGACGGTCGTCGACGTCGTCGCCCGCGCGCCCTTCGAAGAGCACTACGTCAGCGACGCCTTCTTCGCGCAGACGATTCACCGCCAGGGGGTCGTCGACGCCGCCCCGGAGGCGTACGCTTCGGCGGTCGCCGAGCACCTGCCGTAGGCGGACGTCCCGGCGGTCGCCGAGCGCCCGCCGGAGGTCCTCTCGCCGACCGGGTGCCTTATCAATCGACGCGGCCAACCGGTCGTATGTTCGAGACGCGTCCGGATCGCGACGCGGAAGTCGTCCTCGTCGGGCGGTCGAACGTCGGGAAGTCGACGTTGATGCGCGAGATCACGGGCCACAGCTTCGACACCGGCGGCAGCCCCGGCGTCACGACGAAGCCGAACCACTACGACTGGGCCGCCGAGGACTTCGTGATCACGGACCTCCCCGGCTTCGGGTTCATGTCCGGCGTCCCCGACGACGTCCGCGAGCGGATCAAGACCGACGTGGTGCGCTACGTCGAGGCCAACGCCGAAAAGATCCTCGTCGGCGTGTTGGTCGTCGACGGGAAGGCCGCCGTCGACATCATCGACCGCCACTCCGGCCCCGACGAGATCCCCCACGACGTCGAGTTGTTCGGGTTCTTCGAGGAACTCGGCGTCCCCGTCGTCGTCGCGGTCAACAAGATGGACAAGGTCGACGACCGCGACGAGCGGTTGGACGCGCTGGCCGAACGGCTCGGCCTCTACCCGCCCTGGCAGCAGTTCGACGAGATCCTGGCCCCGATCTCGGCGAAGCGTGGGTCGATCGAACCGCTCGAGGCGGCCGTCAGACACCACCTCCACGAGGCCGGCCGCGACGACCTGTTCAAGTTCTTCTGAGCCCCTCTCCGAGCCCGCTCTCGCGCTCCCGATCCCGCTAGTCGTCGAGGCGGTCCTTCGAGACGAAAAGCCCCAACACGTCGCGTCGGTCCGCGACCTCGCGGTAGAGCCGCTCGCGAAGCCGCCGGTAGTCGTCGAACTGCCGGAGGAACCGGGAGAGGTCGCGAGACCCCGGCGGGATGTCGGCCCTGGCGAACGCCTCCTCGGCCGCCGCGCCGCAGGAGTAGACCGCGTCGTCGGTCAGGAGGTGCGCACACGACTCGAAGTCCTCGGGGAGCCGGTCGCGCTGTTCGTCCGTGAGTTCGCCGAACCCGACCGCGTCGAGGTCACTCCGCCGGGCGAAGTAGTCGGCCCACCACGTACAGAAGCCACAGTCGTCGTCGTAGACGAGGGCGTCGCCGCTCATGCCCGGACGTTCGGGCGGGGGATAAATAGGTGCCTCGGGTGCGGAGCCGTCCCCGACGTCCCGCTCCCGCGACCGCAACACTCTATATTGTGCAAAAAGTACAATACACTCATGAACCAACGCGAGCGACCGACCTCCGGGCGTGGACACCCCATCGAACCGCGAGCGAGCGGACCGCGGCCGCGCGCTGCCGTCCCGGCCGCCGGGGGCGACGGCACATGATCGGTGCGGCGTTGCGGTACCTGAAGCGAAACCTCATCTACGTCGTCGTGGGCTCGCTTCTGGCGGGGCTACTCGTCGGGCAGGTCGTCGGTCCCGACGCCCGGGGGCTGCTACAGGCGGCCGTCGTCCCGATACTCTTCGTGATGATCTACCCGATGATGATCAACATCGACCTCCAGGAGGTCCTCGCCGCCCGCGAACACCTCGCCCCGGTGGGTGCGAGCCTGGTGGTGAACTTCGGCGTTGCGCCGCTCATCGCGATCGGACTCGCCCGGCTGTTCTTCGCCGGCGATCCCGCCTACGCGATCGGGCTCTACCTGATCGCGCTCATCCCCACCTCGGGGATGACGGCCGCCTGGACCGGTCTCGCCGGCGGGGACCTGGAGGCCGCCCTCGTCGCGATCGCGGTCAACCTCGTCGTCGCGGTGTTCGTCCTCCCGGTGTATCTCTCCGCGCTCGTCGGCGGCGACGTCGGCTTCGACCCGAACGCGCTGTATCGCCAGTTGGCGATCGTCGTCGCCATCCCGATGGCGGCCGGCACCCTGACTCGGCGGCTGCTCCTCCGGCGGTACGGCCCCGATCGGTTCGAGGGATTCAAACCCACCTTCGGCGGCGTCTCCTCGTTCGGCGTGATGCTCATCGTCTTCGTCGCGATGGCGATCCGAGCCGAGAGCATCCTCGCCGATCCGGTCTCCTCCGCGGCCACGATCGTCCCGCTCGTCGTCTTTTATGCGCTCGTCCTCGCCGTCGGCGCGGGCGTCGGTCGCCTGTTGCTCTCGGAGACCCAGTCGGTCGCGCTCGTGTACGCGACGAGCATGCGAAACCTCTCGATCGCGCTCGCCATCGCGGCCGCCCCCGGGTTTCCGCCCGCGGAGTCGGTGTTGCCGATCGCGCTCGCGTATCTCGTCCAACCGCCGCTCGGGGCCGTGTACATGCAGTACCGACGCGACGTCGTCGACGCGGACCGGAGCGTCACCGACGTTCTGCGCGAACGGCTGTCGGGGTCGTAGCCGACAGTCCGGGACGGACCTGCTGCCCGGCGGAAACGGGAGCCCCGACCGATTCGGGACCGACGCGTCGATGCCCGCGTCGTTCCGGCGAGCAACACCGCGCGGGCGAGCGACTCAGTACGTGTGAACGACGTTTCCGCACCGGATACACTCGATCGTGTCGCTGCGAAACAGCCGGCTCTTCCGTTCGGTCGGACCGTTGCACTCCGGGCAGACCCCGAGGTTCCTGCCGTCGGCGACGCGGGCCGAGAGGTCCAGAAACTGGTCTTCGAGTTCGTCGATGCGCTCCGATTGGGCTTCGATCACGGACTCCAGTTCCCCGATGGTTTGCTCGCGCCGTTCTATCTCGGCCGACATCTCCTCGACCCGACCCTGGTAGGCGTCGAGCGCCTCGACGTCGATGGCGGCCTCCTCGTCGTCGACGGCGGCGTCCCGTTCCGTCCGTTCTGTCTCGGCTGTCGATTCCACGTCCGAATCGGTCTGCTCGTCGCCCATGCAGGCCAGTACGGAGCGGATCGGCATTAATTCGTGGTTGGTCCGTCGTTTAAACGCTCCCGGCGCCCTTCGTCGTGCGCGCGACAGGACTGCCCATGCACCGGTCGCCCGCACGACGCCGAGCCCGGATACCCCACTAGGTTGGTATAGATCACATTACCATCCCCGTCGTATTTTTAGGTGCGTATGGAGCCAACAGTACTACAGGCAGGGTTCGACGTCCTGGGGGACGGTCGGCCCGAAACGATCTGGCTGGGTATCGGTACACTACTAATGCTCATCGGGACCTTCTACTTCATCGTCCGTGGCTGGGGCGTCACGGACCGGGAGGCCCGGGAGTACTACGCGATCACGATCCTCGTGCCGGGCATCGCGACCGCGGCGTACCTGTCGATGTTCTTCGGCACCGGCCTGACCGAGGTCGAGGTCGTGGGACGCGGCACCCTCGACATATACTACGCCCGGTACGCCGACTGGCTGTTCACGACGCCGTTGCTGCTGCTCGACCTGTGTCTGCTCGCCAAAGTGGACCGGGTCACCATCGGGACGCTCATCGGCGTCGACGCGCTCATGATCGTCACCGGCCTCGTCGGTGCGCTCTCGCAGACCCAACTCGCGCGCTACTCGTGGTGGCTGGTCAGCACGATCGCGTTCCTGTTCGTGCTGTACTACCTGCTGACGATCCTGCGCAACGCCGCGAAGGAGCGCTCCGATGAAGTCCGTGCGACGCTCAACAAACTGATCGTGATAACAGCCGTCCTCTGGACGGCCTACCCGATCCTCTGGATCATCGGCACCGAGGGCGCCGGCATCGTCGGCCTCGGCGTCGAGACCCTCGCGTTCATGGTCCTCGACGTCTCCGCGAAGGTCGGGTTCGGGTTCGTCCTGCTCCGCAGTCGCGCGATCCTCGGCGACACCGACGCCCCGGAGCCGTCGACCGCCGGGTCGTCGACCGCGGACTGAACGGACGCCGATCGAACGTATCGCGGCCGAACCAGCCGAATTCAGCTTTTTTATGACCGACGAACCACCCGAATCCGTCGCCGTATTGAACACCTACTCCGTCGTCGGGATCGCCGTCTGCGCCGTGCTCGCCGTCGCGGCGCTGTTCTCGTTGCCGACGCTGCAGGAGGCCGGCCTGAGCTTCGACACCGCGTTCTGGCTCGCTGCGGGGGTCGAGTTGATCACCGCGCTCGGGATCGCCTACTTCGTGCTCAACCTCCACGAGGAACGCGCGTGACGTCCGCTCCGTCGTGTCAGGGGGGCCACTCGCCAAACGGCTCGCGGCCGTCCGCCGACGGTGCCGTCTCCGCCAGCGCACGCTCGAAGTGCTCCGCGTCGACGGTCACGCTCCCCGAGGCGTCCTCCCCGACGATCCCGTCCTCGATCGCGACCATCGCGGCCTCGCGGACGAGCGCGGCCAGGTCGCCGCCGCTGTAGCCGTCGGTGCGGCCGGCGAGCGCGTCGAGGTCGACGCCCGCGGTCGTGGGGGTCCCTCCGACGTGTATCCCGAGGATCTCCCGCCGCGCCGCGCGATCCGGCAGCGGCGTCTCGACGGCCGTCTCGATGCGCCCCGGTCGGAGGAGTGCCCCGTCGATCGCGTCCGGACGGTTCGTCGCCGCGACGACCGCGACGTCGGTCAACGGCTCGAGCCCGTCGAGTTCCGTCAGCAACTGCGAGACGACGCGCTCGCCCGCCCCCGTGTCGTCGCCCCGGCGCTTCGGCGATATCGCGTCGACCTCGTCGAAGAAGACGATCGACGGGGCGTTCTCGCGGGCGGTCGCGAACAGGTCCCGAACCGCCCGCTCGCTCTCGCCGACGTACTTGTTCAGAAGCTCCGGGCCGTTCACGGGAATGAAGTTCGCGTCGCTGAGATTCGCTACGGCCCGGGCGAGCAGCGTCTTGCCGGTTCCGGGCGGGCCGTACAACAGCACGCCCGAGGGCGGTTCGATCCCGGCCTGCTCGAAACGTTCGGGGTGTTCCAGGGGCCAATACACCGCCCGGACGATCTCGCGTTTTGCGGCTTCGAGTCCCCCCACGTCGTCCCAGGCGACCTCGGGGAACTCGACCGAGACGCCCCGGAGTCCGCCGGGGTCGACGGCCCCGACCGCGTGATCGAAATCCGCCCGTCGGATCGCCCGGCCGCCGCGGCGCACCGTCCGCTCCAAGGCCGCGTCGACGAACACCCCCAGATCGGCGAGCGAGAACCCGTTGAGTCGCTCGGCGACCGCCTCGACGTCGACGTCGTCGCCGAGCGCGGCGTCGTCACAGATCGTCTCCAGCGCCGCCCGCCTGTCGTCGGCCGTCAGCGGCGGGACGCGGAGCTCGCGGTCGAACCGACCGCCGCGCCGGAGCGCCTCGGGGACGGATCCGGCGTCGACGGTCGCGCCGACGACGACGGTCCCGTCGACGGCCCGGAGCTCGTCCACGGTCGATCGCAGACGCCCCCCGAGCGCCGAGCCGGAGGCCGCCCCTCCCCCGAGGACGTCCAGGTCGTCGAGCAGGACGACCGTCCGGTCCTCCCCGGCGGCCGCCTCGACGACCCGGTCGAGTCGATCGTCCCGGTCGGCAGCGCTCTCGGCTTCGAGCCGCGCGGCCGAGGCCCGAACGAACGCCGCGTCGGTCGCGGACGCGACCGCTTCGACGAGCGTCGTCTTTCCGGATCCGTGCGGCCCACAGAGGAGAACCCCGAGCGTCGGCCGGTCGATCGACGCGAACGCGTCCGGGTTCTCGAACCGCGCGGCGACCGTCCCGCGGAGCCGGCGGTAGATCCCCTCCGGAACGGCGTCCTCGCCGCGAACGGACGGCTCCGAGACGACCTCGGCGTCACCCGTCGCGACGTCGACGTCGGTCGCGTCGGTGACGACCGCCGGGGACGACGGCGCGACCCCTTCGACGACGAACCGAAGCGTCAGCGCGCCGTCGAGGTGGCTGGCTTCGATCCCGTCGCCGGTCGCGAGGACCCGTCGGCCGAGCCGCCGCCGAAGCGCGTCCTCGCTGTGGGTGATCGCGATCGAGTCCCGGAGCCGAAGGGTCACGGCCGACGCCGTCGGGACCTCGCTCGCGGCGACCCGCACGGACTCGCCCACCTCGAGGCTCGCCCGCCGTCGCAGCGGCTCCGGAACGGCGATCCCATCCACGTCGGCGGCGACCGCGGGCACCGCGATCCGGTGCCCGCCGCGAACGTCGACCGTTCCGCCGCCGTCGAGGCCGAGGTCGGTCAGGACCGACCCCGGGAGGCCGACGCGGTCGTCCGACACCGGGGCGGGCGGATCGACGACCGGAAGCCGGACGCTCATCGCTTCCGTCTGCTCGTCGGGGCGCTGACGATGGTCCTCGATAGCATACGGCGTCGGATACGCGCAGCGAACATATAGTCCCCACGGCGCGGGCGGAATCGACCGACACGCGGCGGATCACCGGGCCGCCGCGACCGACGGTTCCGGACCTCGCGTCGGCGGTGTGGCCCGGCCTCCGCGCGATTGCGACCCCGAACCCCGCCGGTGAACGTTCGGGAAGTCACGGAGTGTACGGCTGTATCCCCGCCCTACTCGCTTCCTTCGGTCGCTCCTTGAGGACGGGGACTTAGCCTGCAAGAGTTAAATACGCGGCCCGACTGAATCACTGACATGGAATTTTGCGACGAGTGCGGTTCGATGATGCACAGCCAGGAGGGGGTGTGGGTGTGTGGCTCCTGCGGCTTCGAGAAGCCCCGCGACGCCGACAGCGAGGGCGACATGGTCACGACGGAGGGCCAAGACACCGACAGCGGCCCCGTCGACATGTCCGACGTCGACGACGCCGAGATCGGCCCGACGACGACGGTGAAGTGCCCCAACTGCGGCCACGACCGAGCGCGCTACGAGATGAAGCAGATCCGGGCCGCCGACGAGTCCGAGACGCGCTTTTTCACCTGCGTCGAGTGCGACCAGAAGTGGCGCGAGGACGACCACTGAGGCCGTCCGTACGCGTCCGCCGGGACGCTTCCAAGTGACAGTTCCCTTGCCGCGAACGGCGGGAGTCTCCCCTCGCGAAAAGACGGATCCCGCCACCGACGCGCGCCCGGACGTTCCCGACCGCGGACACCCCCTCCCGCGTGTGTCCGGCGCACACGATCGCTTCGTGCTTATGTTGTCTGTTCACTTGGGACACTACGAGAACAGATGTCTCACACGCGCCGGACGTTCCTGACGACACTGGCGGTCGCGACGGGGGCGAGCGCCGGGTGTCTCGGCCGCGGCGGGCCGTCCTCCGGCGGCGACCCGAACGGGGAACCGCTCGTCGACCTCGGCCTCCCGTGTGCGAACTCGGACGGGGCCGTCGACCTCTCCGGGGGGCGCCCGGCGACGGCGTTCGAGGGCGCTCGGGCGACCCCCGAGACGGCCTACGACGACGGCGACCTCCCGCTTCGGGAGGTGCCGCTCCACCTGGGCCACGACCGTTCGGCCCTCGTCGACGGCGACATGAGCGGCGGCGTCGGCCACGACGGCATCCCGTCGATCGACGACCCGCGGTTCGCCCGGGCCACGGACGTCGGCCTCCCGGACTGCGAGCGCGTCCTCGGCGTCGCGTTGGGCGGCGACGTCCGGGCGTACCCACAGCGGATCCTCGTCCAACACGAAATCGTCAACGACGTCGTCGGCGGCGAACCGGTCGCGGTGACGTACTGTCCGCTGACCGGGACCGCCCAGGGCTTCTACCGCGGCGGGACCGAGTTCGGCGTCTCCGGGCGGCTCGTCAACTCGAATCTGATCATGTGGGACCGGGCCGCGGACGTCCGGTGGCCCCAGATCGCGGCCACGGGGATCGAGGTCGGCGGGCGGCGCGACGCCGACGGCGCCGACCGGTACGTCGGGCAGTCGCTTCGGGAGTTCCGGGTCGTCTGGACGACCTGGCGCCGCTGGCGGAACCGCCACCCGGGGACGCTCGTGCTGACCGAGGAGACCGGCTCGGCGAAAAACTACAACCGCGATCCCTACGGCTCCTACGAGCCGCCCGTCTCGGGGCACTACTCGACCGACGCCGGGCGACAGCCGAACTTCCCGCTCTTGGCCTACGACGGCGCCGAGTCCAAGCGGGTCGTCGTCGGCGCGCGGACGGCGGCTGGCGCGGTCGCCTTCGACAAGCGGGCGCTGATGGAGGCGTCGGTGCTGACGGGGGAACTCGGCGACACGCCGGTCGTCGCGGTCGCCGACGAGGGGATAACCACGGGCTACGTCTACGCGAACCCCGATGGCCTCGACGTCGAGCGCGACGGCGACGCCTACGCGGTCGACGGGACGTCCGCGCCGCCCGAGGAGTTGCCCCTCGAGCGTCGCCTCGCCTTCGACGCCATGTGGTTCGCCTGGCACGGCTTCTATCCGGACACCGAACGGGTGGGGATATGACGCACCGCGTCGACGCCCCGGGCGGGACCGACCCCGAGTCGGGGGAGCCGACTCCCCGGACGGCACCGATCGCCTGGGGCAGGGGCCTCCTCGCCCGGACCGGCGTCGCGATCCGCGGCGCGGTGGGTCGACGCGACGGGCGGGCGACGCTCCTCGTCGTGGCGGCGCTGTATCTGCTCACGTACCTCTGGGCGCTGCGGGACCTGACCGCCACCGGCCCCGGCGGCATCGACGTCTTCGTCGTCGCCGAGCCGGTTTCGACCGCGCTGACACCGCTGTCGCCGTTCCTCTTCGAGGCGGTCGCGCGGATCGAAGCCGGGCCGATCGTCTACCTGTTCCGGCCGGTCAACGTCGCCTTGGGGCTCGGGCTGGGGCTGCTCGTCGGCGTGACGCTCGCGGTCTCGGTCGTCTCCTGGCGCGGGCCGGACGCCTGCCGGATCGGGGCCGGCGCGGGCGCGACGGCCGGCGTCCCGGGACTCCTCTCGGGGTTCGCCTGCTGTGGGCCGCAACTGCTCGTCGTCATCGGGCTGCAGGCCTCCGCGGGCCTCGTCGCCGCGATGCAGTGGATGGTGCCGCTGGCGGTCGCGTCGCTCCTCCTCACGCTGCTTTGGGTGGGCAGTCGGGTGCGGCTCCCCGAGTAGCCCCGACCTACCCGACGTCGGGGAGGAACCGCGCGAAGACGAGATAGCCGGTGTGGCCGACGCCCGCGGTCGAGGGCCGCGACCCGCGGTCGTCGAAGTCCATCCGGCGCTGGATCGTCTCCAGCGTCTCGATCTCGTCGAGCCCCGCCGACCGGGCGGCCTCGACGCACGCGCGGGCCGACTCGACGAACGGCGAGTACACCGCGAGGAAGCCGCCGGGGGCCAACAGTCCGTCGGCGCGCTCGACGACCGCCGCCGCGTCGCCCGTATCGAGCGTGAGCAGGTCGTATCCGCCCTCGACGGCGTCGAGTTCGTCGGTCAGATCGCCGGTCCTGACGTCGACTTGCTCGGCGACGCCCGCGGTCGCCATGTTCTCGCGGGCGACCGCGGCGAACTCCGGGTCGCGCTCGTAGGTCGTCACATCGACGCCGAGGCGGCCGAGATACGCCGCGAGGACGCCGGTTCCGGTCCCGGCGTCGAGGGCGCGATCGCCCGCCGCGACGCCCGTGTGCCCGATCACGAGCCCGATGTCGCGGGGCATCATCGGCGCGCCGGTGCGCTCCAAGTGGTCGAACAGGTCCGGGCCGCGGAGCCGCCGCACCTCGAAGGCCTCGCCGAGATGCGTCTCGACGACCGTCCCCGGTCTCACGTCGGCCGGGAGTTCGATCACGCCGAGGTCGGTCTCCTGGGTCTCCCCCGGCGCGAGCACGAACGCGCGGGAGCCGCGGACGACGAGCACCCGGGCCGGCGGGTCGGCCGGTTCGGGGGTCCCCTCCCCGTTCGAGTCGCGCTCGCTTTTCTCCGGTTCGCCTTCCTCCCCGTCGGAATCGACGCCCGTCACTCGAGTTTCTGGACGGCGGCCGCGAGGTCGCCGGTCTCCTCTAAGGCCTCCCTGGCTTCCGCCTCGGAGACGCCGGTTCGGGTGGCGACGATCTCGACGTCGTCCTCGGAGAACCCGCTTTCGATCGCGTCGTCGGCCGCCTCGGCGTCGCTACCGGCGTCCGCCCCCTCGGTGCTGCCCGCCTCGCCGCGGGGCCGGGTGTCGGGGTCGCCGACGACCTGGTAGGTCTGTTGGCCCTGGGCGTCCATCCGCTGGACCTCGGCGTCGTGGAAGACGAGTTCCTCCTCGGGGGTGCGGATGATGACCTCCTCGGCGTCGATGTCCTCGAGGTCGATGCCCATCTGGTTCATCATCTGTTTCATCTTGCGCGGGTTCAGCCCGCCGCCTCCTCCAAACATACCTCTACCGAGGGGCCGACGGCGCAAAAAGCCTGATGTTACGATCTGTCGGCCGCGACCGACCGAAGCGCGCCCCCCGAGCGTTCACGGTGCCTCCGCGAGCAGCAGGTCCTCGTGGTCCGCCGGGTCGGCCGACGGCGGGAGCCGCCTGCCCTCGATGGTGGCGACGCGGCGCACGAACCGCGTCCCCGACAGCGACGGCGCGACCAACCGCGGGAGCCCCCGCGGGAAGACGTCGGTGTCGACCCGGTCGACGGCGAGGATCCCCTCGATGGCCGCCGCGACCGGGACGCAGACGCGGAACCCGTCCGTCGACTCGACGAGGAGATGCGTCGCGCCGGCGTCGATATCTCCCAACAGCGCGGCGAGTTCGATCCCCCGCCAGTGGCCCGCGATCGGGTCGCCGCTGCCGCAGCGCGTCTCGCAGGGAAAATCGACGACGTCGAACCGCTCGATCGCCTCGCGGAGGTCGATATCGACGTCGCCGCCGATCCGCGTCCGTTCGAGTCGGTCGGCGAGTGATTCGGCGTTCATGCGGGAACGTCCGGTCCCGATCGCAATATCGATCCCCCTCCAAATGGTCGGTGTTTATATACTGCGACTGGCGTCGCGGTCAGTGTTTATATACCCCGGCCGCATCCCCCCCTCCCCGTCCCAGCTACGCCGGGCGGCCGTCTCGGACCTTGACGGCCATCCCGGTGTCGAAGTCGACCATCGCGTCGGCCGACAGTTCCGCCCGCCCGACGGCGAGGAGGTCACCGCGGTCGTGCTCGACGAGGACCTCGTCGCCCGGCCGCACGTCGGGGTCGACGCGCCGGACGAACTTCGCGAAGACGTTCCGCTCCTCGCGGACGAACGGCTCGCTGTCGTCGCCGACGACGACGCGGTAGGCGGGCGCTTCGAGCGCCCGCTGGAGGCGCAGCCCCCCGGCGGCCCCGAGCGTGAACCGCCCGTCGGTCCCGTAGGAGACGACGCGCTCGCCGTCGGCGAGGATCTGCTGTGGGCGGCCCGACCCCGTCCGCTGGACGACGACGTCGCCCTCGAAGAGCGCCGCTCCCGCGCCCGCCCCGAACTGGTAGTCGGCGACCGTCCGGAGCGCGTCGATGTCGCTTGCCATACCCGACGGTGGGCGCGGCGGCGAATACGCCTTTCGTCCCCCGATCGAGCGGCACCGACGATCGGTTCGGCACCCTCCGCGCCCCCGCTCCACAGGATTTATGTAAACTAACTACCGATCCACGCATATGGCAACTGACACGCGGAAACTCGCCCTCGGCGCGCTCGCGCTGGTCGTCGGTAGTATTCTGATCTTCGTCGCGGGAATACTCAATACCCCGCTCCCCGACGGCCCTGTCGCCGCCGTCGCGGCGCTCGCCATGGCCGCCGGCGCGCTGCTCGTCGGCCTCTCGGAGATCGGCGCGGGCGTGTAGGGCGCTTCGGGTTCGCTTCCGTCTCGTCGACTACCTCCCCCTCCGCTGGGGGACTCGCCGTCCCCGGACGTCCCGGCCTCCCTGCGTTGCGGCCCCATCCCGTGACCCCCCGAGGCCGGCCACGCCGTTCGGCCGCTTCTCCCACACTTAACAGCCTTCGAGCCCTCCCGACGGACGATGCGTGGACTCGACACCGCCGGTCGGCTTGGTATCGCTCTCGTCGTCGCCGCGGTCGCGGCCGTCGCCGGCTGGACGCTGTTCGTCGAACTGCCGACGAGCGGGGCCGAACTGCTCGGCGTCGTGCTCGTCCTCGCCGCCGTCGTCGGGGCGCTCCGCGTCGGCGGCTCGATCGGGCGGAGCGTCTTCCCGACGTACAACGCCGCCGAGGTCGCCGTCGAGGGGCCGATCACCCGCGACGGCGGGGGCGGCGGCCCGATCCCCTCGCCCGGATCACCCGGCGCCGACGACGTCGTCGAACTGATCGAGCGTGCCGACGACGACGACGCCGAGGCGCTCGTGCTCAAACTCAACACCCCCGGCGGCGCGGTCGTCCCCAGCGACGACATCCGGCTCGCGGCGAAGGCTTTCGACGGCCCGACGCTCGCGTACGCGACGGACGTCTGCGCCAGCGGCGGCTACTGGATCGCGAGCGGCTGTGACGAACTCTGGGCGCGGGAGGGCAGCGTCGTCGGCTCCATCGGCGTCCGGGGGTCGCGGGTCACCGCCGCCGACTCCCTCGAGAAAGCCGGACTCGAATACGAGCAGTTGACCGCCGGCGAGTACAAGGAGGCGGGCGTCCCCTTCAGCGACCTCGAGGAGCACGAACGCGAGTACCTCCAGGGGATCGTCGACGACTACTACGACCAGTTCGTCGAGACCGTCGCCGAGGGGCGGGGCACCGACGCCGAGTCGCTCCGCGAGACCGAGGCGAAGGTCTTCCTCGGCGAGACGGCCGCCGAGATGGGACTCGTCGACCACCTCGGGACGCGCGAGGACGTCGAGGCGCGCCTCGATGAGCTGCTCGACACCGAGGCCGAACTCGAGGAACTGGAACCCGCCAGGGGCGTCGCGGATCGGCTCCGGGGCGGCGCCGAGGGGATCGCCTACGCCTTCGGTGCCGGGATCGCGGCCCGGTTCAGCGACCCCGGCGGCGAGTTCCGGTTCCGGTTCTGAACGGCCGCCGGTCGTGTGCGTGGGGCCAGGGGAATCAGTGCGATCGTCCAGCAGGCAGCGTCAGTTCGCCCGTAAGCCCCCGAGACAGGGGTTACCGAAAGGGACACATCTATCTGTGTAAGTCGTGTACATACAACAATGAGTTTAAATACGGTCGAATCAGTCAAATCGGTCGACGTCCAGACCCGGGTCCAGTACGGCATGATGATCATCTTCGGGACGCTCTGTCTGATCGCTGCCGTCGCCCCGCTCGAGTTGTTGATCAAAGTCACGGCCGTCTCGACGCTGTTCGGGCTCACCGCCGGACTGTGGATCTCGCATCTCGTCCAGATCACCCAACAGGCCGCTGCCCGAAGTCAGGGTGCTAGCTGAGGATGAGCCAACGCGATGTCGACACCGAACAGGAGTCCTCGACGTTCCTCGACAGCATCGAATTCCTCACCGGGGAGGACCCGAACGCGGGCGCGTTCCTCCTCGTCGTCGGAATCGTGACCGCCGTGTTCAACGCCGGATTCCAACTGCTGTTGCCGACCCCGATCTCGCACATACTGTCCGCGTTAGTGCTGTCTGTCGCCGTGATCAGTCTCATATTCGGCGCTATTCTGGATACGCTCGGTCACTTCGACAGGTGATACCGGCCGTCCCCGGCTCGTCTCGATCGAAATCGTTCGGCTGCGGGGGCGATCAAACGACATCGACCTGTGTGCCGCGACGGATTGACGACGATCCCACGCCGTCGGTTCGCCGGCTACCGGGTCAGAAGCTCTGTCTCAGTTTCTCGAAGAAGCCCTGCTCGACGTCGATGTCCTCGCCGCCGGCCTCGGCGAACGCCTCCAGGGCCTCGCGCTGTTCGTCGTTGAGGTCCTCGGGCGTGACGATCCGGACCTGTACGTACATGTCGCCGTGGCCGCGGCGCTGTAGCCGGGGCATCCCCTTGCCCCGCAGCCGGAACGTCTCGCCGCTTTGGGTGCCCGCCGGGACGTCCATCTCGACGGAGCCGTCGAGCGTCGGCACCTCGACGGTGTCGCCGAACACCGCCTGCGTGAACGAGATCGGCTGGCGGGTCCGGAGGTCGTCGCCGTCGCGCTCGAATCGGTCGTGGTCGTCGATCCGGATTTCGACCAGCAGGTCGCCGTTGGGGCCGCCGTTCTCGCCGGGTGCGCCCTCCCGCTCCATCCGGAGGGTCTGGCCGTCGCGGATGCCGGCCGGCACCTCGACCTGCAGGGTCGCCTCGTTCCTGACCTGCCCGTCGCCGCGACACGTCGAACACGTCTCGGAGTAGATCGTCCCCTCGCCCTCACACTCCGGGCAGGTCTCGGTCTGTTGGACGCGGCCAAGCGGCGTCTGCCGCACCGTCGTCCGCTGGCCCTGGCCGTTGCAGGCCGAACAGGTGCGCGCGTCCGCGTCGGGGGGATGGCCCGCGCCGTCGCAGTCCGGACAGCGCTCGGGGCGGGTGACGGTCAACTGCTTCGTGACGCCCTCGTAGGCGTCCTCGAGGTCGATCCGGAGCCGCGTCTTGAGGTCCGAGCCCTGCTGTGGCCCCGAGCGCGAGCGGGACCCGCCGCCGCCGAAGAACTGCTCGAAGATGTCGTTCATCCCGCCCATGCCGCCGGCGCCGCCCATGCCGCCGGCACCCATGCCGCCCGCGCCCGCCCCGCGGTCGCTGTCGGTCGCGCCGCGCTTTTCGGCCTCCGCGAAGCGCTCGTGGCCCATCTGGTCGTACATCCGGCGCTTCTCGTCGTCCAGGAGCACCTCCTTGGCCTTCTTGACCTTCTTGAACTTCTCTTCGGCGTCCGGCTCGTCGGAGACGTCCGGGTGGTACTCGGCGGCCTTCTTCCGATACGCCTGTTTGATTTCGTCCTCGTCAGCGTCCCGGGAGACACCGAGCGCCGAGTAGAAGTCCTCGCTCATTCGTTGTCGCGTCTAGCGGGTTGAGCTACTTGAAAAGAACGGGTCGCGGGCGGGAGGCGGCCGTCGCCTTCGCTCCCGTCGCCAGCGTCGCTCCCGTCCTACGTCGCCGCGACGCCCGGGGCCGCCCTCTCGCCGAACCATCCCGCGGCCGTCGGTGAATCCGCAACGCTATTTATATGATCGGCGACGTACCTCCACGTATGCCCGACACCGTCACCCCGATCACGCCGAAGGACGTATCCACCGGCAACAAGATACTCGACCTCGTCGTCGGCGTCGGCGCGATGGTGCTTCTGTTGCCGGCGATCCCCATCCTGATCCTCGTCTGGTTGGTGGAACGCCTCGCCGGCAACGAAGCCGACGGGGCGGATTGAGACCGCGCGACAGCGGTTCGGCGGCGCAACTTTTATAAACTGTTCGCGCGCTCTCGTTCGTCTCGGCCGCCCCCGCCGCGTACGTCACTCCGAATATCCGTCCACCCGTTTATATACCGATCCGATGGACGCCTGCGGGGGGTTTTCTATTCTCCCTGAGACCGATGCCCCGGCGCCCCTCGCGTCGGAGCGATCCGTCCCGCCCGGCGGGACGCGGTACCGACCGGGCTACTCCTCGTCGTCCTCGTCGACGTCCTCGAAGTCGGCGTCGACGAACTCCTCGCCGTCGGCGTCGGCGTCGCCGGCACCGCCCGGGCCGGCACCGGCACCGGCGCCGCCCATGCCGCCGGGGCCGCCCATGCCACCCATGCCGCCGGCCCCGCCCATGCCGCCGGCACCGGCACCTTCGGCCCCCGCGGCCTGCTGTTGGTACATCTGCTTGCCGATCTCCTGGAGTTCGTCGGCGAGCGCCTCGGTGGCCTCGGTGAGTTCCTCCGTCGTGGCCTCCTCGTCCTCGACGACGGCCTCGAGGTCCTCGATCGAGTCCTCGATGTCGGCGCGGACTCCCTCGTCGATCTCCTCCTCGTTCTCCTCGAGCAGCGTCTCGGCGCGCTGGACCGTGGACTCGGCGTCGTTTCGGGCCTCGATGCGCTCGCGGCGCTTCTCGTCCTCCTCGGCGTGCTCCTCGGCCTCCTGTTGCATCTGTTCGATCTCCTCGTCGGAGAGGCCGGCCCCGCCCTCGATGGTGATGTCCTCGCTGTTGCCGGAGCCTTGGTCCTCCGCGGAGACGTTGACGATGCCGTTCTCGTCGATGTCGAACGACACCTCGATCTGGGGCGTTCCGGCCGGGGCCGGCGGGATGCCGGTCAACTGGAACGCGCCGAGCAGTTCGTTCTCCTCGGCGATTTCGCGCTCGCCCTGGAAGACGCGGATGTTGACGGAGGTCTGGTTCGGCGCCGCCGTCGTGAACACCTTCGAGGCCTCCGTCGGGATCGTGGTGTTCTTGTCGATGAGCCGCTCGAAGAGGCCGCCCTTGACCTCGATGCCGAGCGAGAGCGGCGTCACGTCGAGCAACACGATGTCGTCGACGTCGCCCGCGAGGACGCCGCCCTGGATCGCCGCGCCCAGGGCGACGACCTCGTCGGGGTTGACGTTCTTCTTGGGCTCTTGGCCGGTGAGGTCCTCGACTTTCCCCTGGACCTGCGGCATCCGGGTCGACCCGCCGACGAGGATCACCTCGTCGATGTCGCCCTTGTCGTAGCCGGCGTCCGAGAGCGCCTGCTCGGTCGGCTCGACGGTGCGTTCGAGCAGGTCCGAGGTGAGTGACTCGAACTTCGCCCGCGAGAGCTTCTCCTCGAGGTTGAGCGGCCCCTCGTCGGTCGCGGCGATGAAGGGCAGGTTGATCGTCGTCTCCTTCCGGGAGGAGAGTTCGATCTTCGCCTCCTCGGCGGCCTCGGTCAGCCGCTGGAGGGCCTGGCGGTCCTCGCGCAGGTCGATCCCGTGTTCCTCGGCGAAGGAGTCGGCGAGGTAGTCGATGATCGCCTCGTCCCAGTCGTCGCCGCCGAGGTCGTTGTCCCCGTTCGTCGCGACGACCTCGTAGACGCCGCCGCCGAGGTCGAGAATGGAGACGTCGAAGGTGCCGCCGCCGAGGTCGTAGACGAGCACCGTCTGATCGGAGTCGTCGTCGAGCCCGTAGGCCATCGCCGCGGCCGTCGGCTCGTTGACGATGCGTTCGACCTCGAAGCCGGCGATCTCGCCGGCGTCCTTCGTCGCCTGGCGCTGGCGGTCGTTGAAGTACGCCGGCACGGTGATGACCGCCTTCTCGATGTCGTCGCCGAGGTACTCCTCGGCGTCGCGTTTGATCTTCTGGAGGATCATCGCCGAGATCTGCTCGGGCGTGTACGCCTCGCCGTCGGCCTCGACCGTGTAGTCGTCCTCGCCCATGTGACGCTTGATCGAGGCGATCGTGTCGTCGGGGTTCTGGACGGCCTGGTTCTTCGCCGGCTTCCCGACGAGTCGCTCGCCGTCGTCGCTGAACGCGACGACCGACGGCGTCGTCCGTTCGCCCTCGCCGTTGACGATGATCTCGGGGTCGCCACCCTCCATCACCGCGAACGCGGAGTTGGTGGTACCGAGGTCGATACCGAGGATCTTGTTGCTCGCCATGTTGGGCGTAACTACCGGTCTGAATCGGTTAAAAGTTGCTAGACGCGACGGATCGGGAGTTCTCCAACCGGCTTCACGTCGTGCGATTTTTCGAATCGGCGGTTTCCACGACCGGGAAATATAAACAGAACCGCTATTCGTCTTTCCCGACGCCGTCGCCCGCATCGCTCCCGTCCGACACCGTCACCTGCGCCGCCCGCAGCACCTTCTCGGCCATCTCGTAGCCGGGCCGGTGGAGGTCGGCCACGGTCCCCTCGGGTTCGTCGCTTTCGACGCGGAGCAACACCTCGTGGCGCTCGGGGTCCGTCTCGGTTCCCGGGTCGGGTTCGATCGGTTCGACGCCCTCGCCGGCGAGGACGTCCTCGAGGCTCCGGAACGTCGCCTCGACGCCCTCGCGGATGTCCGCGTCGGCGTCCTGCTCGAGCGCCCGCGAGAGGTTGTCGCGGACCTCGAGCAGGTCGGTGACGAGGTCCTCGGTCGCGCGGGCCTGCTCGCGCTCGCGGCGTTTCTCCTGTCGTTTCTTGTAGTTTTGGAACTCCGCCTGCTTGCGCTTGAGCCGCGATTCGAGGTCGTCCCGGTCGCGCTCGAGGGCGGCGACCTCCTCCCGGAGCGTCGCGATCTCCTCGGCGACCGCGTCGGGGTCCTCCTCCCCGACCCGTTCGGCGATCTCCTCGACCGGTGGCCCCCCGGCGTCGCCGGAGGTGTCGTCCGGTTCCCCCTCGGGATCGCTCGGTTCCCCTTCGACTGCGTTCGGGTCCGCCGACGGCTCCGCGCCGTCGTCGCCCCCGTCGACGGCGTTCGCCTGCTCGTCGCTCATGTCCGAACGTACCCGTCGGCGACAATAAGGGTTGAGAAACGCCGTCGAGCGAGGATCGACGACGCGCCCCCGGATGGTGCGAGCCGGGGACGAACCCGCCGGCGTCCCCGCCTCACGCGCCCGATCCCGCCGGAGTTAAGCCGCCGCACCGCCGACGTCGGGGCGTGGTCACGCTCCGGTACGACGAGGGGACGATCCGGATCGAGGACGCCCCCGACGACGTCGCCCGCCTGTCGTTCGTCGAGGCCGATCCCCGCTCTGAGACCCACCGCGCGCCCGCCTACCGGTATCCCTTCCTGCGTCGGACTTGCGCGGATCGGGGCCTCCCGACGGACGATCGCGTCCTCGACCTCCCCGGCATCGGTGCCCTCTCGACCGCCTACGACCTCCGGGGGTACCAGACCGAGGCCCTCGAGGCCTGGCGCGACGCCGGCGACCGCGGCGTGATCGAGTTGCCGACCGGCAGCGGCAAGACCGTCGTCGCGATCGGCGCGATCGCGGCGCTGGACGCCCCGACGCTCGTCGTGGTGCCGACGATCGACCTCCTCGAACAGTGGGCCGGCGAACTCGAGGCGGAGTTCGGCGATACGACCGCGATCGGCCGCCTCGGCGGCGGCGACCAGCGGCTCGAACCGATCACCGTCGCCACCTACGACTCGGCGTACCTCCGGGCCGACGGGATCGGCGACCGGTTCGGCCTGCTCGTCTTCGACGAGGTCCACCACCTCGGCGGTGCGGGGTACCGCGACGTCGCGCGGCTCTCGGCCGCCCCCGCCCGCCTCGGACTCACCGCCACGTTCGAGCGCCCCGACGGGGCCCACGAGGCCATCGAGGACCTCCTCGGTCCCGTCGTCTACCGGCGCTCGGCCGACGACCTCGCGGGCGAGCACCTCGCCGACTACGACATCAAGCGGATCGAGGTCGAGTTGACGCCCGAGGAACGGGCGAGTTACGAGGCCCACCAGGGGACCTTCACCGACTACCTCGCAGCGTCGGGGCTGCAGCTCCGATCGGGGAGCGATTACCAGGAACTCGTCAAGCGCTCGGGATCGGACCCCGAGGCCCGCGAGGCGCTGCTCGCCAAACAGTGCGCCCGGGAGGTGATGATGAACGCCGACCGGAAACGCGAGGTACTGGCCGACCTCCTCGATCGCCACCGCGGGGACCGGATCATCGTCTTCACCGCCTACACCGACCTCGTCTACGAACTCGCCTCGCGGTTTCTGATCCCGCCGATCACGAACGAGACGCCGGCCGACGAGCGCCGAGAGATCCTCGATCGGTTCCGCCGGGGGGCGTACTCCCGCGTCGTCGCCGCGAACGTCCTCGACGAGGGGGTGGACGTCCCCGACGCGAACGTCGCCGTCGTGCTCTCCGGGAGCGGTTCCGAGCGCGAGTTCACCCAGCGTCTCGGCCGGGTGCTGCGCCCGAAGGACGACGGCGGGCGGGCGATCCTCTACGAGGTCGTCACGACCGAGACCGCGGAGGAGCGGGTCTCGCGGCGGCGGCGGTGAGGGATTTATAAACCCCCTCGACGCCATGGGCGTCCCGTTTTATACTCCATCGGTCGATACCATCTCCCATGCCAACAGTAAACGAAGGCGACCTCGAGTGGACCGACCTCGACCGCGGGGAAACGACCCTCCGCCGGAAACAACTCGGCGAGGCGGCCGGCGGCGATCGCCTCGGCTGTAGCCTCTATGAACTCCCGCCCGGCGGCGAGTCGTGGCCCTACCACTATCACACCGGAAACGAGGAAGCCCTGTACGTCTTCGACGGGACCGGGCGGCTCCGACTCGATGGGACGGGCCACCGGCTCGAACCGGGCGACTACGTCGTCTGCCCCGCCGACGAGACCGGCAGCCACAAGGTGATAAACGACTCCGAGGGGACGCTCCGATACCTCGCGGTCTCGACGATGGACGACCCCGACGTGACGGTATATCCCGACTCGGAGAAACTCGGCGTCTTCGTCGGGTCGCCGCCCGGCGGGCGGGGGGAGCGGCGGCTCCACGGCTACTATCGGATCGACGACGACGTCGGTTACCGGGAGGGCGAGTGAGGGCCGCTCCGATCCGTCTCAGCCCCCGCCGGCCCGCAGTTCCTCGGGGAGGTAATGCGGTAGCTCGGGGTGCGGGAGGTGGACGCCCAGGGCCATCGCCCCGTGCGCGAAGAGCACGTACCCGAGCGCGACGAACGCGACGCCGAGCAGGCGGTGCACCCGGGAGGCACGGGCCGGGTCGAGCGATCCGAGCGTCGTCCCGTAGAGGAAGACCGACGGGACGGTCCCGAGACCGAACGCCGCCAGCGCCGCCGCGCCGTTCGCCGCCGATCCGACCGCGAAGACGTACAGAAAGGCGGCGTACAGCATCGGACACGGGACCAACCCGTGGAGCAGCCCCAACCCGACGATCCCGCGGCCGCCCGCGGCGCGGGCGACCCGGTCCGACGCTCCGTTCAACAGCCGTCCCGTCGTGATCCCCGGGAGCGGGAGCCGCTGAAGGACGGTTCCGTGCCCACCCAAAGCGGTGCTGACGCCGTGGTAGACGATGAGCGCGCCCAACGCGACGCCGACGGTCCCCCGGATCACGTTCGCGACCGCCAACAGCGACTCCACGGTCAGATACAGGACGCCGCCCAGGCCGCCGAAGAGCCCGCCCAAGAGCGTGTAGCTCACGGTCCGACCGAGGTTGAACAGCCCGTGGTGAGACAGCCGCCCCGTCGGGGCCCCGCCGTCGGCACGCGTCCGCGTCCTCGCGTCGTCGTACATCGAGATGATCGGGCCACACATGCCGATGCAGTGGAGGCCGCCGAGGATGCCGATGCCGAAAAACAGCGCGAGGTCGACGCGGAACAGGGCGCTCGGATCGACCACCGCTACATCACCTCCGGGGCGGGACTGCCGGGAGCGGGCGTTCGCATACTGTCCCGACATCCGGGTGACGTATCAAACTATGCTTGTCACTACCACGCAGTTGTTGTAAGCCGGGACCGTTCCGGCCGCTTTCGGTCCCCTATGGGGTCAGTCGTCGCCGGGGCTGGTGAGGTCGTGGTCGGTGTGACACGGCTCCGGCGGCAACGAAATAGAGGGGTTGCTGTCGAGGAACCCCTCGGGTTTGAGGCTGAAGCTCGCGATCTCGACCGGAAGGACCGGCCAGTCCTCGGCTCTGGTGACGTGGTTGACGCCCTGGGTGTACCAGACGACGAGGTCCTCGTCGACGATCGAGCGGTCCTGTTCGGTCCACTCGCTGAGGCCGACGGTGTCGTCGTTGACCATCGGATAGTCACCGGCGGCGAACCGCTCCTCGTCGTCGTGCGGCGTCACCCAGAAGTGGTTCTGGATGAACCCGGCCCGTTCCAGAACGCTCGAGTTGGGCTTCATCGGTGCCGTCACGTTGTCGTGTGGTTCGAGTTTGTACCCACAACTCCGCCCGTAGGAGTTCTCGGTTTCGCTGCTCGCGATCCGCCAGTACCGACCGCGGTTCGGGTCGATGTCCTGTCTGGCGTCGTTTTCGCGCTCCAGCAGGGTCTCCTTTGCACGGAACCCGTTCTTGCGGTTTCGTTCGCTCCCTGTCTGCTCGTTGTGGACCTCGTACGCCCGCATGGGACTGCCGTCGATGTCGAAATCCAGCCGGAAGTTGAAGAAGTGCTGGTGGATCGGCGTCTTCACGCCCGGGGCGACGATAGCGTACTGGCCGTGCGTGTCGTCGGCCGTCTCGTCGACCGGCACGACGCCGTTCGAGTCGATCCCGGTCAGCCGGACCTCGGCCTCGATGCTCCCGTCGGGGTAGAAGTACCAATAGAAGCCGTAATCGTAGTTGTACACCGTCGCGATAAAGGAGATGACGAGCCGTCGGCGGCGACGGACCTCGGTGTGTGGCTTCCGCTCGTCGGTGTGTTTCCAGAGCACCCCGTCGTCCTCCTCGTGCATGCAGATGCCGCTCTCGAGGGTCTCGGACTCGCCGTCGATGGTGTTCATCTCGACGTCGAAGTACTTCATGACGCCGAGGCAGTCACACCCCTCCGTGAGTTCGTTGGCCATCCGGCCGACGTGGTACTCCCCGATGTCGAAGGCGTTCTTCCAGGAGTGGTTCGGATCGGGGTCGCCGTACGGGACCGCCATCTCCGAGGCCGACGCCCGGTGGAGCACCGGCCGGGACTCCCCGTCGTCCTCGAAGGAGACCTCGTGGAAGACGAGCCCCTCGCGCGGGTTCCACCCGAGCCGCATCTCCCAGTCGAGCCACTCGACTTTGTTCCCGTCGACCTCCCAACTCGGGCCGTCCGGTTGCACGACGTCGAGGTGTTCGAAGTCGTCGCGCGTCTCGACGCGGTCGGCCCGGTAGTCGGCGTCCTCCGGCGGGAGCGGGTTCTCGGGATCCGGGACCCCGTTGTCCTCGATCTCGACGACCTCCATCTCGTCGACGTCGACGAACGCGAACAGCCCCTCGATGGGGCGTGCGCGACCGTTGTCGTTCGGACTCGACCGGATCCACGAGATCGCCCGGCAGATCCGTTCGCCCTCGTGTCCCTCGGGCTCGAACCCGCTCGCAGCCCAGGGATCGACCATGACGAGCTCGAAGTCCTCGACGCCGCGTTTCTTGGCCGCCTCGCGCCACTCGGGATCGTTCTTGACCGCTTCCTGTGCCCCTTCTATCTCTTCCGGCAACAACCCCGGCTCGACGTCTGGAATGTGTTCACACGACTCGAGTTCCCCCTCGGTCAACGAAACAGTCGCCTCGTACGTCTCGCGGTCCTCCCGCGCGACGATATCCACCTCGCGATCGAAGGAGTCCCCGGGCTCGAACGCCTTGACGGCGGACTTCGGGGGCTCGTTGAGCATGACGTTGTGGTACTGTACGTCGTCGCCGAGTTCGGAGTTCGCCTCGAAGATCTCGACGGCTGCTTCGATCTCCTCGGCGGTGAGCTGTTCGAGCGGATGGTCGACTACCGGGTTCTGTTTCTGTTTGCTCATGTTTGCTGGCTCGACCGTCGTTCCGTCGCGGATGAACGAGCCTGTACCAGCACGTTTCGCCGATTCGGTATTGTCGGTTACTCACAACTGAGCGGTAGTGAACTACGGTTTCCGGAGCGAACGCGAGAACGGAACCGGTCGATCGGCAACGATGCAAAAACAGCAGGACGGTATCGGCTTCGGCGGTCACGGACCGTCCAGCGAAAAAACCAGGACGACTCCCGACCCGTCGCTACACTGCGTCGACGCCGCTCACGCCGGTCCGTATCTGGTGGGCCGACTCGATCGGGAGGACGAACACCTTCCCGTCCCCCGGTTCGCCGGTGTGTGCGGCCTCGGCGATCGCGTCGACGACGTCCGACGCCGGGATCTCCGCGACGACGCACTCCAGTTTGACCTTCTGGTGGAGGTCGACGCTGTACTCCTCGCCGCGCCACTGGCTCTTCTTGGTCGGCTGCGATCCGCGCCCGGAGACGTTCGAGACCGTCAGCGACGGGGCACCAGCCTCGGAGAGCCCCTTCTTCACCGCCGAGAGCTTGTCGGGGCGAATGTACGCGACGATCATTTCGATCTCAGTCATCGTCGGTCACCTCGCCACCGTCGGCCGTCGGCATCCCGCCCGGCGGGCCACGCGGGCCGGACTCGTCGACGACGCTCCCGCCGAACTCGGGGTACGTCTCGATACCGTGCTCGGAGGCGTCCAACCCTTCGAGCTCTTCCTCCCGATCGACCCTCGCCCGTCCGAGCAGCTTCAACACGCCGTAGACCGCGAGCGTGGCCCCGGCCGCCCAGGCCGCGAGGACGACGACGCCGACGACCTGGATGCCGAGTTGAGAGACCGAAAACGCCGACGTCGTGTCGACGAAGGGGTACGCGAGGGCGCTCAGGAGCCCGGCCGACCCGTGGACCGGAAACACGGCACACACGTCGTCTATCCCGACCCGCTCGAGCAGGTCGAACACCAACACGACCTGGATCCCGGCGATGAGGCCGACGACGAGCGTGCCGCGCCAACTCGCGACCGCGGCGATGCTGCAGACGCTCACGAGCCCGGCGAGCAGGCCGTTGGCGGTCATGAGCGGATCGACCTTCCCCCCGCGGACGTATCCGACCAGCGCGGCACCGATGCTTCCGGCGCCCATGACCAACGCGGTGTTGATGGCGACGCGACCGGCGTACGCGTAGTCGGCGAGCGCCAGCTCACCGGCCTCGTTGACCTGGAACACGCTGACGGCGGTCCCGACGTTGAACCCGTACCAGCCGAACGCGAGGATGAGCGTCCCCAACACCGCGTACGGGAGCGAGTGCCCGGGGATGACGTTCGAGGAGCCGTCGTCGCCGAACCGGCCGATCCGGGGGCCGACGACGTAGGCGGCGACGAGCCCGCAGACGCCGCCGACCATGTGGACGATCGCACCGCCGGCGAAGTCGGCGAACCCGAGCTGCGAGAGGAACCCGCCGCCCCAGGTCAGCCCCGTCGCGACGGGGTAGATGATCGCGCCGACGAAGACGGTGAACACGAGGTAGCCGCCGAGTTGTGCCCGTTCGGCGACGGCCCCGGAGACGATCGAGGCGGCGACCATCGAGAACGCCGCCCCGAACAGGAGACTCGCCCACCCGGTCGATCCGGCGCTGAGGTGCGCGAAGACCCCCGAGAGCTCGCCGCCGCTCGTGAGCGCGGCGACGGCGACCGAGACGCCCGCACCGACGACGAAGTACGCGATCACCCCGATCCCCCAGGTGAGCACGTTTTTCGTCAACTGGTTGGCGACGTTCTTCGAGCGGACCTGTCCCGACTCGAGCATTCCGAACCCGGCGTGCATGAAGAACACGAGGAACGTCGCGACGAACACCCACACGAGGTTGACGCCCTCGGCGATCACCTCGGGGTCGGCCTGCAGCGGCAGCGTCACTGTCGTCCCTCCAGCGAGGACAGCCGCCCACGCGATATTCGGCTCGGCCTCGGCTCTACGTGTTCGGATCGGTCCCGGCCGTCTCCCGGCTCGGTTTCGGGGCCGCCTCCCTGCGAGTCGTACGAACGTTCCTCCACCCGATCGCGGTCGTCACGACGATCGTGTTCTTCTATCGGAGTTTCACGAGACATTTTGGTTCTCTACACGCATATCAATAGACGAACGTGTGTTATTCGCTGCTCACAACTACACAGTAGTAAGTGATCGGACGGCAAGCATCATTTATAAGAATCCGACACGCACGGTTGATATTTGTATATATTATACAATGTGTGCGTAGGAATCCATCGCGATTAAGGAAAAACACTTGACTGTGCGCCACGATATGTCACACTATGACGAACGAGCCCCGAATGTACCTCAGGGAGGTCGGCCTATCGAAGTACGAGGCGTGTGCGTACAGCTGTCTGCTCCGGCGGGGGGTCTCGACCGCCCAGGAGGTCTCCGACGGGGCCGACGTCCCGCAACCGCGGGTGTACGACGCGCTCGATCAGCTATCGAACAAGGGGTTCGTCGACGTCCAGCCGGGACGGCCGAAGAAGTTCGGGCCGGTCGCCCCCGACGACGCGATCGAGCGGTTCTGCGAGTTCAAGCGGCGCCAGTACGACGAGCAACTCGCCGAGATCGAACGGCTCGGGCGGCAGTTCGTCGACAGCGTCGAGGACACCCCCGAGCCCGCCGGGCGCTCGGAGATCTGTTGGACGTACTCGAACCGCCACCACATCCTGGAGAAACTCGCCGAGCTGACGGAATCGGCCGACTCCGACGTCCGGATGATCACGACGCCGTTGAGCTTCGAGCACATCCTCAACCACCACGTCGAGGCGCTGAGCCGGTGTGCGGATGCGGGGACCACGATCCAGGCGATCGTCTCCGAGGACGGCACCGTTCCGGCGGCGGTCTACGACCGCGCCAGCGAAATCATGGACATCCGCCGCGTCGAGAACGTCGAGGGGCGGATCTACCTCTACGACGACTCCCACGTGCTCGTGGCCTTCGCCGACGAGAACGACGACGGGTACGTCGGCATCTCGACCACGAGCGACACGCTGTACAAGACCAAATCACAGCTCTTCGAGTTGCTCTGGGCCGAAGGTCACCCTCCCGACCGCGCCGCCGCCGGGACCGCTGCGGTCGATCCGAACAAAAACGACGCCTGAGGCTCCGATCGACGATCCCGCTTACTTGAACCGGAACGTCTCGAGGTTCTTCGGCGCGAACGTCCGCATGTTGAAGTCGTGGTACAGCGCCGAGGAGAGGTCCTGTACGGAGGACTCGTCGCCGTGCACACAGAGGACCTTCTCCGGACGGGGGTTCATGGTCCGGACGAAGTTCATCAGGCCCTGGCGGTCGGCGTGCCCCGAGAAGCCGTCGACCGTCTCGATGTTCATGTTCAGCGTGAGCGTTCCGCGGCTGTTCGAGCGGTCGTTCATCGGGATCTCGTCCCAGCCGTTCTGGATGCGCCGGCCGAGCGTCCCCTGGGCCTGGTAGCCGACGAAGACGAGCGAGGAGTCCGACTGGGCGCCGACGTGGGTGAGCCACGACATGATCGGGCCGCCCTCGATCATCCCCGACGTCGAGAGGACGATACAGGGACCGCCGTCGGCGATCTCCTGGCGTTCGTCCTCGCCGCCGTCGATGTGGTTGAACTGGTCGGCCAGGAACGGGTTCTCGTCGTCGTGGAAGATCCGGTCCCGGAGGTCGTCCCGGAGGTACTCCGGGTAGGTGGTGTGGATCGCCGTCGCCTCCCAGATCATCCCGTCGAGGTGGACCGGCACCTCCGGGATCTCGCCCTTCCGCATCGCCTCCTCGAGGACGAGCATGATCTCCTGGGAGCGCCCGACGGCGAAGGCGGGGATCAGTACCTTCCCGCCCTCCGTCGTCGTCTCGCGGATCACCTCCTTGAGCTTCTCCTCGGAGTCCTCCTGGTCGGTCTGGTAGTCGTTTCGCCCGCCGTAGGTCGACTCCATCACGAGCGTCTCGACGCGCGGGAAGTCGTTGACCGCGCCGTTGAACAGCCGGGTGTCGTCGTAGTGGATGTCGCCGGAGAAGGCGACGTTGTAGAGGCCGTCGCCGACGTGAAAGTGCGTCACCGCCGAGCCGAGGATGTGGCCGGCGTTGTGGAAGGTGAGCTTCAGATCCGGGGCGATGTCGGTCACGTCGCCGTACTCGATCGGGATGCAGTGTTTGATCGCCTCCCGGACCTGCGCGGAGTCGTACGGCGGCGTCCGGCCCTCCTTGGCGGCCACGTCGAGGTAATCAAGCGTCAAGAGCCCCATCAGGTCCCGCGTCGGTTCGGTGCAGTAGATCGGGCCGTCGTAGCCGTACTTGAACAGCAGCGGCACCAGCGCCGAGTGATCCAGGTGGGCGTGGGTCAACACGACCGCGTCGATGTTCGACGCGCCCGCGCCGAGCGCCTCCGGCACCTGCAGGTACGGGACCTCGCCCTCCGCGCCGGGCTTGTCGCCGCAGTCGATGAGCACGCGCGTCTCGGGGGTGTTGAGGATGAACGCGGCGCGGCCGACCTCCCGACAGCACCCGAGCGTCGTGATCCGGACCCACTCGTCGTCGGACATCTCCTCGCGGTGGATCTGGCGGCCGATCCGCTCTAGGATGTCCCGGCGCTCCTCGCGCTCCTGTTTCAGGAAGTTCCGGACGTTCGAGACCGTCGATGACTCGATCGGCGGGGTCCGGACGACCTCCGGGGTCCACCCGACCTTCTGGGTGATCTCCCGGAGCGTCGAGCCGTGGCGGCCGATGACCATCCCCGGCTTCTGGGCCTCGATGACGACCTCGCCGGTGTCGGCGTGGAAGTCGAGATCCGAGACGCCGGCCTCGTCGGGGATCACCTCGAGGATCCGCTCGCGTGCCTCGCCGGGCCGGGCGAGGACGTCCGGGTCCGGCCGAACCGTGATCCGTTTTCGGAGCTTCGAGGCGAGCCGACGGATCAGATCGCCGTCGCTCGCGAACTCCTTCGGATCGCGGGTGTACACGACCAACTCGGGGCCCTCGTACGTCACGTCGGACACCGAGATGTCGTTCGGCACTTCGCTCACGATCGTCGCCTTGATATCGTCGAGTTTCCGCTCTACTGCACTCATGCGTTAGAAATTCCTTGAATCGGGCTCCGGCCGCTCGCCGCGCCTCGTTCGCCGGTCGCAGACGGGTTCGCCGACTGCGTACGCGTGGAGTATCATTCGGATAGTGATTGGTTCGGATCGGCGGTGGCTGTCGTCGACCGACGGCCGCGGGAGGTACCGGAAAACCCGCTCGTACTCGATCCTAACCCACTACTAATATAAAACCCTTCGCAAAGGAACGTATGGAGATCACGCCAGCGACCGTCGCCGAGGAGCACGAGCGGCTCAGAGCCCGCGAGTCGATCCCCGGGCTGATAAACGAAACCCGGGACCGGTTGGGGCCGCTGTTCGGCGTCGAGGTCGAAGGCGTCACGGCCGAGCAGTACCGGGCGGAGGTGGATTCGGTGTTCGCCGACGGCGACCGCGCGGTCAACGTCGCCGCGCTGTGTCGGCTGCTCCGCGACCTCGACTGCCCGGGCGATTACCCCGGCTTCGTCGTCGACGAGTTCCTCGGCCGAAAGCTCGCTGCCACGATCGCCGGTGGGGAGCCCTTCGCCCTGCTCGCCGAGGCGACGTTTCACTTCGCCGACGTCCACACCCACGGCGGCCCCGACGACCCGGCCGGGGCCGACGACCTCGAGGCCGCGCTCGCGGCGGGGTTTCAGACCCGGTTGCCCGGCTGGGGGTGGACCGAGGGGTCGAGCCCGTTCGACCCGGAGCGATAGCGCGGTCTTCATAAACACCCTCTCATATGTGGCCGAGAACGGAGAGGCGTCGACCCCGTATCCCGTCGTATGGCAACGGTCGAAACGCACCTCGATCGCCTCCGACCCGACCGGGAACGGTGGCTGCTCTCGGCCTCCCGAATCGCCCTCGTCGCGCTCGCCGGGTGGTTCCTGCTCGCGCGGCGGGCGGACGTCTCGATCGACATGCGGACGCAGGCGGGGATCTACCTGTTCGGGATGGTCGCGCTGAACCTCCCCTACGGGGGCTACGAGCACATGTCGAACCTCAGAAACCGGGGGTTGCCCGTCGGCGCTCGCTACCTCGGGGCGTACCTGGCGATGGTCGCCGGGTTCGTGGCGCTGTTCTTCGCCGCGCCGGTCGCCGGCCTCGCCGTCGCCATCGCCGTCGCCGTCGCGAAGGGCGGCCACGGCGGCCTCCGGGTGCTGGACGCGCTCGTCGGGACCGACCACCTCCGGACGACGCCCCAGCGCGCGCTGGCGGCGTTCGTCCGCGGCGGGGCCGTGATGATCGTCCCGATCTACGCGTGGCCCGGCGACTTCGTGGCGTTCAGCACGTTCATGGTCGACATCTTCCGGCCCGGCGCCTTCGAGGCCGTCGCCCCGCACTACGGCGACCTCAGGATCGCGTTGGGGACCGTCTTCGCCGCCGCGGTCGCCGTCCACGTCGGACTCGGCTTCCACCGCCGGGAGGGGCTCGCGACGTGGGCCGTCGACGCCGGCGAGACGGCGCTTTTGATCGCGTACTTCGCCATCGTGCCCGTGGTCGCCGCCGTCGGCCTGTACTTTCCGCTCTGGTACTCGATGCGACAGAGCGCCCGCGCCGAGGCGGTCCGCTCGGCGCTCCCCGATCCCGACCCCGACTCGATCCCCTCGCCCCACCGGGTGATCGTCGCCTTCATTCTCGGTGCCGCTGCCACGTTCTCGCTCGCGGCCCTGATCGCGACGCTCGCGCCGAACCCGATGTCCGGCGGGACACTGCTCGTAAGCGGCGTCGCCTTCTTCAGCGTCTTCATCAGCATCATCGCCCTCCCCCACGTCGTCGTCGGGGGCTGGCTCGACACCGACCGCGGCATCTGGTACACCCCCTGAGATGATCGGCTCCACCGACACCACGGCGGCACGCCGCGACGAACAACCGCTCGACGGCGACGACATCACGGTCGTCGGGGGCGGCTTCGGCGGCCTGTCGGCGGCCTGCTATCTCGCCGCCGACGGCGCGGACGTGACCCTGCTCGAACGGCACGACGAGTTGGGCGGCGTCGCCGGCCGGATCGAGACCGACGGCTTCCGGATCGACACCGGGCCGTCGTGGTATCTCATGCCCGATACGTTCGAGCGGTTCTTCGGTCACTTCGGCCGCGACCCCGAGGCGTACTACGACCTCACCCGGCTCGACCCCCACTACCGCGTGTTCTGGAAGGACGGCGACCGCGTCGACGTGCCCGACGACCCCGCGGCGGTCGCCGACCTCTTCGAGTCCTACGAGCCGGGGGCCGGCGAGGCGTTCCGCTCGTACCTCGACGGGGCCGAACACGCCTACGAGGTCGGCGTCGAGGAGTTCGTCTACCGGGATCGCTCCCGGCTGCGGGACTGTCTCGATCCCCGGCTGCTCCGGGCCGCCCGCGGCGTGACGCTTCTGGACTCGATGGACGAGTACGTCGGCGAGCGCTTCGAGCACCCGAAGCTCCGGCAGCTCCTGCAGTACACGCTGGTCTTCCTCGGCGGCGCACCCCACAACACGCCCGCGATCTACACGCTCATGTCCCACGTCGATTTCAACCTCGGCGTCTACCACCCGACGGGCGGCATCGCGTCGGTCGTCGACGGGGTCGCCGAGCTCGCCGCCGAACTCGGCGTCGACATCGAGACCGGCCGCGAGGTGACCGCGCTCGACCCCGGGGGCGGCGGCTTCGGCGTCGGGACCGCGTCCGGACGCAACCGGACCGACGCGGTCGTCGCGAACGCGAACCCCTATCACGTCGAGCGCGAGCTCCTCCCCGCCGATCGGACGGAGTACGGCACCGACTACTGGGCCGACCGGACGTACGCCCCCTCGGCCTTCATGTTGTACCTCGGCGTCGAGGGCGACGCGGAACCGCTCGCCCACCACACGCTCGTGTTGCCGACCGACTGGGACGCCCACTTCGAGGCGATCTTCGACGACCCCGCCTGGCCCGACGATCCCGCCTACTACGTCAACGTCCCCTCCCGGACCGATCCGACGATGGCCCCCGACGGCCACGAGGCGGTCGTCGTGCTCGTCCCGATCGCCGCCGGCCTCGAGGACGACGAACGGACGCGCGAGCGATTTCGCGAGGGGGTCCTCGACGACCTCGAAACCCACACCGGGGTCGACCTCCGCGGTCGGATCGTCCTCGAGCGGAGCGCCTGCGTCTCGGAGTTCGGCGAGCGCTTCGGCGCGCCGCGGGGGACGGCGCTCGGTCTCGCCCACACCCTCCGACAGACCGGGCCGTTCCGGCCGTCGATCAGATCCTCGGCCGCCGACTCGCTGTACTACACCGGCTCGTACACCTCGCCGGGGATCGGCGTCCCGATGTGTCTGGTCGGCGGCGAACACACCGCCGCCGCGGTTCGGGCGGGGGAGACGCCGGGCGTCGTTTCGTCGCTCTTCGAGCGCCGATAACGGCGCTCACCCGAGTTGCTCGCCGACGATCGCGTCGGCGCGCTCGAGGAACTCGGCCTCGGTTCCGGCCGGGATCGTCGCGCCCGCGGCGACGTCGTGGCCGCCGCCGTCGCCGCCGACCGCGCGGGCGGCCTCGCCTATCGCGGCCGAGAGGTCCAGGCCGTCTCCGACGAGCGGTCCCGTCCCGCGGCCGGAGACCTTCGTCTCCCCGTCGCCCTTCTCGGCGAAGGCGACGATCGGCACGTCGCGGGAGACGCCGTCGGCACCCATCGACATCCCCGCGATGATGCCGACGATCGTCTCGCGGATCTCGCTGCCGGCGTCGAACCACTGGAGGTGATCCTCGCGGGTGACGCCGTGTTCCTCGACCCACTCGATCCCCGCCGAGAGGTTCCGCCGGTGGTTCGCGAGCAGTTCCTTGGCGCGGTCGAAGGCCCCCTCGCGGTCGCCGAGACAGACCGCGAGGCCGACGTCGGCGCGCTCGTATCTGGCCGTCGCGTTCAAAAGCGTCGAGAACTCGCTGGCGTCCCGGAGTTCGGTGCCGACGGGCTCCTCCGTGAGGACGTAGCTCGTCCCGACCAGCCGATCGATCTTGAACGCCGGGACGCCGCGGGAGACGGCGTGTCTCACCAGCGCGCTCGCGAGCGTCCGCTTTTCGTCCTCCGAGAGGTCGACCCAGCGCCGCCACTCGCCGTCGGCCCGGCAGGGCACGTCGACCCCGTCGAGAAACGAGACGACCCCGCGCTCGTCGTTGGTGATCCCCGGAATCCGGACGTCCGAGGCGTACTCGAGCAGTTTCGGCAGCGGCCGGGTCTGTTTGCCGTAGATCGCGAGGTCCTTGCGCTCCTCCAGGACGCCCGCCTCGACGCCCTCCCCGACGATCGCGGCGTTCGCGCCGCGTAGCTCGCCCTCGGAGGCCTGCATGTCGCCGACCGCGCCGACGACCGCGAGCGCCGCCAGGTCGCGGTTGTCGAGCCGTTCGTCGGCCGGCGAGCGCGCGGCGAGCGCCCGCGCGAGGACGTAACTCGCCCCCGCACCCGACAGCTCCGAGGCCCCGTCGATCCCCTCCAGCAGCGGGTTGAGGTGACACTCGGTGTCGGCGTCGGCCGGCTGGTGGTGGTCGGCGACGACGGGGACGAACGCGCCCGCGCGCTCGTGCTCGGCGATGACGTCGAGTTGGCCGCTGCCGAAGTCGGTGAAAAGCACCGTCCCGTACGCCCGGTCGGCGATGGCCGCGATCGAGTCGGCGTCGAGTTGCTTCTCGAAGACCGCCTCGAACGCGATTCCCGCCCGTTCGAGCGCGGTCGCGGCGACCGCCGCGCTCGTCAGCCCGTCGGCGTCGATGTGGGAGGCGAGCAACACGCGATCCGCGGCGCACAGTTGCGCCGCACACGCGTCGGCGCGGGCCTGCAACTCCGGGACGGGGGCGTCGGCGGCGGCCATACGGGGACGTTGCCCGTTCTCCGATTTAAACCCCGGGACGGGCGTCCCCCGTCTTTTTGCGCCCCGGCGTCGACCCGCCCGTATGAACGTCGAGTTCGGCACCGACGGCTGGCGGACGACGGTCGATGAGTTCACCGAACCCCGGATCCGGGCCGTCGGCCAGGCCGTCGCCGACTACCTGCGCTCGGCGGGCGAGGACGCGCCGGTCGCGGTCGGCTACGACCCGCGGGCGGGCTCTCGGGCCGCCGCGGAGGAACTCGCCCGCGTCCTCTGTGCCAACGGCTTCGACGCCCTCGTCGCCGACCGCGACACCCCCACGCCGGTCGTCGCGTGGACGGTCCTCGACCGGGGGCTCTCCGGGGCGTTGCAGGTGACCGCGAGCCACAACCCGCCGACGTACAACGGCATCAAGTTCGTCCCCTCGGACGGCGCGCCCGCCCTCCCGGCGGTGACGGATCGGCTGGCCGCGGCGCTGGCCCCGCCCGATCCGCTCGCCGAGGACCGGTGGGGTTCCGTCCGGGAGGCCGACTTCGTCGAACCCTACCTCGAGGACGCGCTGTCGGTCGTCGATTCGGACCTCGACGGACTGGCGCTCGCCCACGACGCGATGCACGGCAGCGGCCGCGGCGTCACCGACGAACTCCTCTCGCGAGCGGGCGCGTCCGTCACACGACTGCGGGGCGAGCGCGACCCGGAGTTCGGCGGTTCGCCTCCCGAACCGACCGCCGAGCACCTCGGGGCGCTCGAAACCGCGGTCGTCGAAGGCGACGCCGCACTCGGCGTCGCGAACGACGGCGACGCCGACCGCCTCGCCGTCGTCACGCCCGGCCGCGGCGTCGTCGACCCGAACTGGGTGCTCGCGGCGCTGTACGACTACCTGCTGGAGACGGGTGCGGGCGACGTCGTCCGAACGGTCTCGACGACCGCGCTCGTCGACCGGATCGCCGAGGCGAACGGCCACGCCGCCCACGAGACGGCCGTCGGGTTCAAGTGGGTCGCCGAGGCGATGGCCGACTCCGGGGCGCTCGTCGGCGGCGAGGAGTCGGGCGGGTTCGGGGTCGGCGGGCACCTCCGCAACAAGGACGGCGTCCTCGTCGCGCTCCTCGTCGCCGCCGCCCACGCCGCCGAGCCGCTCGACGACCGCCTCGACCGCCTCCGCGCCGAGTTCGGCGACATCGTCCAGGACCGGCGGAGCGTCGACTGTCCCGACGACCGGAAGGCGGCGGTCATCGAGGCGCTCGACGCGGACCTCCCGGAGTCGGTCGCCGGCAGCGGCGTCGAACGCGTCGGCCGCACCGACGGCTTCAAGCTCTTTTTGACGGACGGCTCGTGGCTGCTCGTCCGCCCGAGCGGGACCGAGCCGAAACTCCGGGTGTACGCCGAGGCGGACAGCGAGGCCAGAGTCGAGGACCTGCTGTCGGCCGGCGTCGCGCTGCTCGAGCCGCTCGTCTGATCCGCGGCGCTCGGCCCCCGGCCGTTCGACGCTCGGCCGTTTCGCCCCGTCGTGCGGCCCCCGAACGCTACCGATTCCCATTTAACAGCGGCGGCTGATTGTCCCGACATGAGCAGGTTCGCCGAGGTCGACGACCAGTACGAACCCGGCGCGGTCGAGGACCGCGTCTTCGAGTACTGGGACGAGGTCGACGCCTACGAAAAAGCGAAGCGCCACCGATCCGACGGCGAGGACTTCTTCTTCGTCGACGGCCCGCCGTACACCTCCGGGGCCGCCCACATGGGCACGACGTGGAACAAGACGCTGAAGGACGCCTACATCCGCTACAAGCGGATGTGCGGCTACGACGTGACCGACCGCCCGGGCTACGACATGCACGGGCTGCCCATCGAGACGAAAGTCGAGGAGAACCTCGGCTTCGAGAACAAAAAGGACATCGAGGCCTTCGGCGAGGAGAACTTCATCGACGAGTGCAAGTCCTTCGCCGAGGCGCAACTCGAGGGGCTCCAGAGCGACTTCAAGTCCTTCGGCGTCTGGATGGACTGGGAGGACCCTTACAAGACGGTCGACCCCGAGTACATGGAATCGGCGTGGTGGGGCTTCTCGAAGGCCCACGACCGCGGGTTGGTCGAGCAGGGCAAACGCTCGATCAGCCAGTGCCCGCGGTGTGAGACCGCGATCGCGAACAACGAGGTCGAGTACGAACACGTCGAGGACCCCTCGATCTACGTGACGTTCGACCTCGAGGGCCGGGAGGGCTCGCTCGTCATCTGGACGACGACGCCGTGGACGATCCCCGCGAACACGTTCGTCGCCGTCGACGCGGACGCGACGTATCAGGCGGTCGAAGCCGAACGGAACGGCGAGCGCGAGGTCCTCTACCTCGAGGCGTCCTGCGTCGAGGACGTGCTCGAACGCGGCGGCTACGACGGCTACGAGGTCCGCGAGGAACTCCCCGGCGAGGAGATGGTCGGCTGGACCTACGAGCACCCCCTCCGCGACCGGGTGCCCGACGCCCCCGACTTCGAGGGCGCCCTGGCGGTCTACGACGCCGACTACGTCGAGGCCGACCGGACCGGGCTGGTTCACTCCGCGCCCGGCCACGGCGAGGTCGACTTCGAGCGCGGGCAGGAACTCGGTCTCGGGATCTTCTGTCCGGTCGGTCCCGACGGCGTCTTCGGGGACGCGGCGGGCGAGTACGCCGGGCAGTTCGTCAAGGACGCCGACGACGGGATCATCGCCGACCTCGACGCCGACGGACACCTCCTGGCGAGCGAGCGCCACCACCACGACTACGGCCACTGCTGGCGCTGTGACACGCCCATCGTCCAGATGGTCACGGACCAGTGGTTCATCACCGTCACCGACATCAAAGACGAGTTGCTCGCGAACATGGAGGACAGCGAGTGGTATCCCGGGGAGGCGCGGGACAACCGGTTCCGGGACTTCATCGAGGATTCGCCCGACTGGAACGTCTCCAGACAGCGCTACTGGGGCATCCCGATCCCGATCTGGGTCCCCGACGCCGAGGCCAGCGACGGCGACGTCGAGGGCTGGGACGGCGACGTCGAGGACGCCATCGTGATACCCACCCGCGAGGCACTCGCCGAGCGCGTCGACCAGTCGATCGATCCCGAGTCGGTCGACATCCACAAGGACACCGTCGACGACCTGACGATCACCGAGGGGGAGGTCACCTACACCCGCGTCCCCGACGTCTTCGACGTCTGGCTGGACTCCTCGGTCGCCTCGTGGGGGACGATCGGCTACCCCGGCAACGAGGAAGCCTTCGAGGAGCTGTGGCCGGCCGACCTCATCATGGAGGCCCACGACCAGACCCGCGGGTGGTTCTGGTCCCAACTCGGGATGGGCAGCGCCGCCCTCGACGAGGTCCCCTACAGGAACGTCCTCATGCACGGGTGGGCGCTCGCCGAGGACGGCCGCAAGATGTCCAAGTCGATCGGCAACATCGTCGCCCCCCAGGAGGCGATCGAGCGCCACGGCGCGGACCCGATGCGGCTGTTCCTGCTCGGGCAGAACCCCCAGGGCGACGACATGCGCTTCTCGTGGGACGAGATGGAGAACCGCGAGCGCGACCTCAACATCCTCTGGAACGTCTTCCGGTTCCCGCTGCCGTACATGCGGCTCGACGAGTTCGACCCCGACGGCGTCTCGATCGCCGACGCGACACTCGAGACCGTCGACGAGTGGGTCCTCTCGCGGCTGCAGTCGGTCACCGCCGAGATGACAGAGGCGTGGGAGGCCTACCGCCAGGACCGGGCGCTCGACGCGCTCCTCGGGTTCGTCGTCGAGGACGTCTCGCGGTTCTACATCCAGGTCGTCCGCGAGCGGATGTGGGAGGAGGCCGACTCCGAGAGCAAGCGCGCCGCCTACGCGACGCTGTATCGCGTCCTCGTCGAGACGACGAAACTGCTCGCGCCCTACGCGCCGTTCGTCGCCGAGGAGATCTACGGCACCCTGACGGGCGAGGGCGGCCACGACACCGTCCACATGTGCGAGTGGCCGGCCGTCGAGGAGTCGCTTCGGGACCCCGGCCTCGAGACCGACGTCGAGGTCGTCGCCGCCGTCGAGGAGGCCGGCTCGAACGCCCGCCAGCAGGCCGAACGGAAGCTCAGATGGCCCGTCACGCGGGTCGTCGTCGCGGCCGACGAGGAACGCGCCGCCGAGGCGGTCGACCGCCACCGCGGCCTCCTCCGGGATCGGCTCAACGCCCGCGAGATCGAGTTGATCGACCCCGACGCCGACTGGGAGGAACTCGCCTACACCGCCCGGGCCGACATGTCGGTGCTCGGCCCGACGTTCGGCGACGCGGCCGGCGAGATCATGAACGCCATCAACGCGGTCTCGGTCCCCGAGCCGGCGCTCGAGACGCTCTCGGCGGCCGTCGCCGAGGAACTCGGCCGCGAGGTGGGGTTGACCGAGGAGATGGTCTCGTTCACCACCGAGACCCCGGCGGGGATCGAGGGGACCGCCTTCTCGGTCGACGGCGACGACCGCGGCGTCGTCTACGTCGACACGGCCCTCACCGAGGACATCGAGAGCGAGGGGTACGCCCGCGAGGTCGTCCGCCGGATCCAGGAGATGCGCAAGGAACTCGACCTCGACATCGAACGCGAGATCCGCGTCGACCTCGACGTCCGCGACGAGCGGGTGGCCGGCCTCGTCGAGCGCCACCGCGACCTCGTCGCCGGGGAGGTCAGAGCCGCCGGGTTCGGGGCCGTCGAGGACGGCCACGAACGCGTCTGGGACGTCGAGGGCGTCGAAATGTACATCTCCATCGAACCCGTCCCCGACCGGTAATGGACGCCCGGCCGGTCGTCGTCCTCGCGCTCGTCGTCGGCTGTCTGCTCGGCGCGGCCGTCGCCGTCCCGGGAGCGGCGGCGGAGCCGATCGACCTCGAGAACGGGCTCTCGGAGTCGGACGCGGACGACCGCATCGACGTCGAAACCCGTCTGTCGATCCCCGACTCGACCGTCGAGTTGGAGATCACGATCCCGGCCGACACCGACGTCACCGACGCGACCGGCTTCGAACGGGTCGACGACCGGACCTACGCGTGGACCGAATCGACCGCCACCCCGAGCCTCGAGTACGAGTACGACGCCACCGTCAGCGGGAGCCACCGCGGCCGCGAGGGGCTCACGTTCGTCGCGAACGACGAGTGGGCGCTCGTCCGGACGCCCTCGGTCGGCGTCTCCTGGCGCAGCACCGACACCGACTCCGAACTCGTCCGGACCAACGCGGTCGACGGCGAGGGGGTCGCGAGCACGCACATGGCGTATCTCGGCCCCTACACCGAACACACGGGCTCGGCGGCGGGCCAGACGTTCCGGCTCGTCGTCCCCGAGGCCGCTGACCTCCGCGAGGACCCCGACGAGATACTCGCGGCGCTCGAGGCCGCCGCCGGGCGCCTCGTGATCGGCCCCCGTCCCGACGTCTTCGCCGTCGCCGCCCCGACCGCCGGCCAGTCGTGGGGACCCGCCGGCGTCCAGCGCGGCCCCGGCGGCGACTTCTGGGTCCGGGACACCGAAGCGCTCGGGACGGCGCAAAACACCTGGATCCACGAGTACGTCCACACCCGACAGCGCTACGCGACGACTGACGCGACGCGCTGGACCACGGAGGGGATGGCCGAGTACTACGCCGCCCTCCTGGCCTACGAGGCCGGCGACGTGCGCTACGAGGCGTTCCGGAACCGCCTCGAACGCGGGATCGCCCCCGAATACGACGACGTCCGCCTCACCGATCCGGGGACCTGGCGCGGGACGACCGCCGACTACGAGCGCGGGGCACAGCTGTTCGCCCACCTCGACCGGCGGCTCCGCGCCGACGCCGACACGTCGCTCGACGCCGTCGTCGCCGGGGTGAACCGCCGGGGTGCCGAACTGACACAGCGGCGGTTCCTCGACGCGATCGGCTCCGCCGGCGGTGCCGACCTCCGGGCCGACGCCGAGCGCTACACCGAGACGACCGCGACGCCGCCGATCGCCTCCCGAGGCGAGCACGTCGCCGCGTTCGGCGGGCCGGACGTCCGGTACTCGATCGCCGGGACCGCGGTGTCCGGTCCCTACCGGACGGGGGCGCTCGACCCCCCGGACCTCGTCGTCGGCGAGACGCTCGAACTCGACGTCGTCGCCGAGAACGTCGGCACCGAACCGGGCGACTTCGAGGCCGAACTCCGGGTCGACGGCGAGGCCGTCGCGGTCCGGGAGGGCCGTCTCGACCCCGGCGCGTCGACGACGCTGCGGTTCGCCCGCGGGTTCGACTCGGCGGGCGAGTTCGAGCTCTCGATCGGCTCCGAACGCGCGACCGTCGCGGTCGAGGAGCCGGCCGGCATCGAGGTGGTGGGCCTCGAGACGATCCCGGCGGCACCGACGGCTGGCGAGGCGGTCACGCTCCGCGCGACGGTCGCCTCGGCGGCCGATCGCCCCGCGGCGGGCGAGGTGACGTTCCGGGTCGACGGCGACGCGGTCGCGACCGAACCCGTCCGGGTCGGCGAGGGGACGGCGACCGTCGAGACGACCGTCTCCTTCGAGGCGTCGGGCGAGTACGCCGTCTCCGCCGGGGGACAGCGGGCGACGGTGACGGTCGGCGGGGACGCCGCGTCGCCCGGGACCGACCCGACCGGTATCGGCAGCCAACCCGGATTCGGGCCGGGGGTAGCTCTCGTCGCAGTACTGCTCGCGCTCGCGGCGGCGGGACGGAACGGATTATAGGGATTCGGCGATCGCCGGGGCGGCGCTCACCGCCGAGACCGCCCGCTCGATCGTGTCGGTGCCGTACACCGCCTCGACGCCGGCGGTCGCGAGTTTCGTCCGGGCGTTGGCGGCGAGCATCGGGTGGACGCAGGTGACGAAGACGCGCTCCGGGGCCGAAAGCTGGTCGATCGCGGTGCTCATCGTCGACCCGGTCGCGACGATGTCGTCGACCAACACCACGTCGCGTCCGGCGGTGCTCGCGTCGTTGGGTCGGATCTCGACGTCGGTGTCGGAGTGACGCACCTTCTCGAAGTAGTCGACCGCCCCGCCCCCGTAGGCGTCACGGACGGTCTCGGCGAGGTCGATCGCGCCGGCGTCGGGCGACAGAAACAGCGGATCGGAGAGGTCGGGCAGCGGGTCGGCCAGGCGGCCGGCCGCGTCGACCGTCGCACACGGCACCTCGAAGAAGTCGGCGATCGACGCCTCGTGGGGGTTGACCGTCATCACCCGGTCAGTTCCGGTCGAGATCGCCCGCGCCATCGCCCGCGCCGAGACCGGCTCGCCCGGCTCGAACGCCTCGTCCTGTCTCCCGTAGCCCATGTACGGCAGGACGGTGACGACCTCGTCGGCCCGCTGTCGGGCGGCGTCCTGCAGTTGCAGCAACTCGACGTGTGCGGAATCCGAGACCGTCGAGGCGACGACGATCGCCCTGTCGTCGGCGTCCGGAACGCGGACGAGCGTCTCGCCGTCGGCGAACCAGTCGTACTCGACGGCGGCGAGCGGCTCGTCGAGTTCGCTCGCGAGCGCCGCCGCGACCTCCTGTGACGCGGATCCCGGAACTATCATTGGCGGCTCTGCGTCCCCCGGGGGTAAACGCGTTTTCGTTCGCTGTCGCCGCTGTTCGCCGTCCCGAGGCTCGCCCTGCCGAGGTCTCGCTGGTCGCCTCACCGCTCGCGGCTCGTTTCCACTCCCCGCTTGCTTCTTCGAGGCCTCCCTTCGGTCGGCCTCGCTGCTCGCGTGTCGTCGCGTTGCTCCTCCCGCTCGCTTCTTCGAGGCCTCCCTTCGGTCGGCCTCGCTGCTCGCGTGTCGTCGCGTTGCTCCTC
>Ga0209965_1000041_pt1 | contig 40620 bp, 46 predicted proteins | sample SalPon2_B_H2O_MG_FD_185707 | JGI IMG/M metagenome (GOLD analysis project Ga0209965, IMG submission 185707) | Salt pond water microbial communities from South San Francisco under conditions of wetland restoration - Salt Pond MetaG R2_B_H2O_MG... | ecosystem: Environmental > Aquatic > Non-marine...
AGTAAACCAAGCTTCTTCCCTCCAACATCCTTACCGAGTAAATAGCTTATCAAAACGGTAGAAAGACCTATTACAACAGTTGGAAGTCTTGCAGCAAATTCAGTAAACCCTAGAACGGAAAAAGATACTGCTATGGGGAGAGTAGTAGTTATCCATGCTCTTAGATAAAGTTCAGTTCCTCCCGGGTTCAAGAAACCAAATCCCTCAACAAAGTGTTTTGCAGGCCAAACAGTGTAGATCTCGTCCTGCCAAAAATAAGGTTGGCCTAGCTCATGAAACCGCAAAAACGCAGCAACTCCAAATATAAGTAATAGAGTGGCCTTATGATACTTGGAACCAAAGTTGAATCTTCGATTTTTAAGTTCCATAAATGTAATTATTCTTCAAGGCGTAAATTAAACTTTAGATGCTGTCTCCAATAAACTTTAATCTGATAGTTCCTTTGTTATGTTATAGAGGTATGTAAAATGTTGTCTCATTATAAAGTTCTTGAAGCTCTTGATAATCTAGGATTGTCTAAACACGTGAGAGAGTGTTATCGGCATTCTATATATGGCGAGTTTTCTTACCAACTATATAATTTTCTCTCGAATGAAACCAGTGCTGTAGTGAAAGTAGGAGAGACATACATGAACCTGGACTTCTCCAATCCAGGCCTCGAAAAAGACCTTTTCCTGCATGGAATCAGGGAAAAGGAATCGACGAAAATCTTCGGGGAAGAACTGGAAAAATCGATGACCGTAATAGATATAGGTTCAAACATAGGATATTACACGTTTATAGCCGCAGAAAAAGTTGGCGAATCAGGTAAAATAAAAGCATTTGAACCCGACCACGAAAACTTCAATACCCTCATGAAGAATATAGAATTAAACCGCTATAACAATATAGAATGCGTTAATAAGGCTGCAGGCGCTCATAAAAAGAAAGCAACCATCAAACAAGCCTATGCTCCGAACAGAAATAGAATCTTGGAAGAAGGCGAAGATGGACAGCATATTAATGTTGAACCTTTAGACAACTTAGCAACTAATATTGATCCAGACATGATCAGGATGGATGTGGAGGGATATGAACTGGAGATAATGAAAGGCATGGAAGAAGTTCTAGAGACAGAGTCACTAAAACTATTTCTTGAGCTTCACCCCCAAAAAATAGAGAAATTTTATAGCGGCAGTATTGATGATATTTGGGAAAAACTTTCCGAAAAGGATTTTAAGATAAAATACCTGATCAGGCATCCTCCTAAGGCAAAATTAAGATACTTCTTTCAAAGACAGCACGCACCGAGAGAAGTTTTAAATCCTGATATGCCTATCAATCACGCCCTGGATGAGTATTCTGACTTCTTTGAATGGGAAAGTACCTTCAGGATTTTTCTCGAGAAAAATTAAGATAATCTTAGCTATCTTAGATGTTCTTGTAGATGTCTAAATATCTATCAGCAACTTTCCCCCAACTCATTTCTTCTGCAATACTTCTTGAAGCCCTGCTATGTCTTTCCATGATATCTTGATTTTCTATATAGGATTCGATAGCATCAGTTATATCCTTCGGACTTTTCTTATCTATTAAAAACCCGTTTCCATCTATTAATTCCTCTGTACCGCCAGTATCTGTGACAATTATCGGCAGTCCAGAGGCCATAGCCTCTAAAACTGTATTGCTCATACCTTCATTCATCGAAGGCAGTAAAAATACATCTGCTGAGGCATATATCTCATCAATATCTGAGTGATCGACATAACCCTTGAACTCTGCTTTTTCCCTTACGTCGATATTTTCTGCCAGTGTTTCAAGCCTATCTCTCTCAGGGCCTTCTCCCACAACAATCAGTTCTGCTTCAAGGCCTTCTAATGCCTTTATAGCATCTTGAACTCTTTTCCTCTCAACCAGCCTTGCGACCGTCAATACTTTCAGGCCTCCTTCTTGTGCTGTACCCGGGGAAAATTGATCTATATCAACGCCGTTAGGTACAACTCGCATAGATAAATCTGCAGTCTCTTTCGCCAACTGTTTCAATCCTTTTGAGTTAGGGATCGCCTGTTCTGAAGAACTCCATACTGATTTTATAAGTGGCTTAAGAAATCTGTATTGCAAGCTGAACCGGGAACTATATCCAGGGACGTCACTGCCCCGAAGAGCGACTATGTATTTTTGTCTCAAGAGTTTTGCCATAAAACCACAGGGAACCCCGGACCATGCATGAATAATATCATAATCATTCTTTTTCTTGAGAGACAGGGATTTATAGAGGCCTCTCAGAGTATATTTAACTAGTTCTATTTGCTTCCACTGATGGAGTTCATCCTTATCTACATCAACACGAAAAATCCTGACATTATCGAAAGGCCTCTCTTCACTGTAACATGCTGTAGAAGAAGTCACTAGATCGACTTCTACGCCTTTTTTTGAAAGTTCTCTGAGAACGTATCTATTTGCGTTAGCTGCTCCGCCTCCGATCGGAGGATACTCATAGTTAAGCATTAGAACTTTCATTTCTTTATCCTCTTTATCCTGTAATTTGTTGTTTCTGAGGCATATCTATTTTTCTGTATCATCTCTGCTAGAATGCCTGAGAGAAATAACTGTACACCTATTAATATTAGGAATACCGATATGACAGTCGCTCCAGTATCTGATAGGGAAGTACCATTGATCTTCTGATATAACGCGAAGGAGAAAACTAGGCCTCCTAAAAATATTGAAGCTAATCCAACTCCTCCAAAAATGTGTAGAGGCCTTCCTTTGAATTCTTTCCAGAACCAGACTTTTGTCAGATCTATAAATCCTTTTGGAAGTCTTTTCAATCCGTATTTTGTAGTGCTTGCGTTTCTTTCTCTGTGATTGACTTTTATCTCTGAAACTTTAAATCCGTGTATTTTGATTAGTGCAGGGATATAGCGATGCATTTCTCCTCTTAATTCAAGGCTTTCAGCTACTTCTCTTTTCATCACTTTCAAAGTGCAACCATAGTCATGTAGTTCAGCGCCCAGGATTATCCTTCTTAGGAAAGATGCAAAACCGGAAAATACAGTTTTCATAAAAGGATCCTGCCTTTGTTTCCTCCAGCCATTGACCAGGTCGGATTCAGTGTTCTCAAGCTTCTTTACAAGCCGAGGAATGTCTCTGGGATCGTTTTGCATATCTGAGTCCATTGTCACGACTAAATCGCCTTCGGAGTGATTTATTCCTGTCTGTATGGCTTCAGATTGGCCGAAATTTTTTCTTAATTCCAACCATTTAACTTCTTCATGTTGCTTTCCTAACTCCTTCAATATATTCTGGCTTGCATCTTCTGATCCGTCGTTAACAAAGATTACTTCATATGACGTAAAATTTTCTTCCAGTATATCTTTCAGTTCATCAAAAAGAGGCCTTAGGTTTTTCTCTTCATTATAGACAGGCAAAATAATTGATAATTCCATGACTAATCGAATCGGCTGATGTTTTTGCTGGATTTATCTGAATAAACAGAGTTTTTGAACCATTCAATTGATTTTTCGATGCCTTTTTCCAGGTTTACTTTAGGACTGTAATTTATTTCGTTTCTTGCCTTTGAAATATCAGCATGAGTATGTCTTACATCTGCAGGATGTTTTTTCATGTATTTTTTTTCAACTGATTTATCGAATTTTTCCTCCATGATATCTACTAATTGGTTAACGCTAAGACGTTTGCCTCCGCTCAAATTGTATGTTCCATTACCTGTTTTGGAGGCTTTTAGGATGCCTTCGACTACATCACTAACATAGGTGAAATCTCTGGTCTGGGAGCCATCTCCGTATATTGTGACAGGTTCTCCACTCATTATTTTATGTAGGAATTTCGTTACGGCCTGATCTGGCCTTTGACGTGGGCCGTAAACTGTGAAAGGCCTTAGGATAGTATAGTCAAACTCATATATGTCAGAGTAGAGCTCTACTACTTGTTCTGCATTAATTTTTGAAAGAGCATAAGGTGTTTCAGGCGATAAATCAGCGTTCTCAGTTACAGGCAACTCTTCTCTAGATAGCTCTCCATATATCGAAGATGATGATGTCAACACAAACTTCTCTACCGAATCAAAACTCTCAATCAGTTTTGAAGTGCCCTGAACATTCACTTTGATGTATTCAGAGGGATTCTGGATAGATGAACGGGTGCCAGCAACCGCAGCTAGATGAAAAACAAGTTTAGGATCATCAGGAAGCATTTTCAGGCCTGTAGAATCCAGTATAGAGCCTTCAATGAATCTAAAACATCCCTCACCATGTTTGGCTCGATTTGAGACTTCATTCAAATTATCTCTCTTGATTTCCTCTGAGTAGTAGGAGTGGAAGTTATCTATGCCTATGACAGAATAACCTTGTTCTAGAAGTTTCTCTGCAAGATGAGATCCTATAAAACCGGCTACACCTGTAACAATCGCTTTTTTACTCATTAAATTTTCCACATCTGTATGAGATTTCGCTCCCAGATTTTTTGAGACTTCGGGCCTGATTAAAGCCAGAGATACTATTTTACGGTGTATTCTCTTTCAATCTGTAGACGATCGACGAGTCTATTGACCTCATTCCAGTTGTTCCTGTCAAACTCCTTTGTAGCATTTAGCAGAAGTTCATTTATCTTAGCATCATCTGTTGAACTGTTGATTTCCTCAAGTTTCTCAATACCTAAAGTAGCTTCCCATATTACTGCACATTCTTCTGAATTCTTGCTCATTAAATTATCCGCTCCTCCTGGGAAATATCGATCTAGAGTGTAATATTCACAGGAGTTATCTCCAAAATCAAACATTATCAAGCCGTGAAGCGGGAAATCTTTTATCCCGAGAACAGTTGACACTGTAAATAAAAAGTCTTTATCTGCAATTGAAACGAGGAAAAGTCCAAAGAGAACAGCAACTGATAATATCAGTTTTGATTGTCTACCACTGAAATTTAATTCTTCAGACATCCAATCACATCAACATCATTAAGGACGTATAGATTTACTTAAGAAGATTTTGTTTCCAGTTCTTCATATCTGGCGACTATATGAACTCTCTTAGACGCTTTAACGTTTTGTATCAAACATTTATACCTTAAAATTAATCATTCTATAACTAAGTTTTCACTAATGAAATTGTCATTTCAAACTTATGGAAAGCAGGTTTTAAAGCACCTAATTCGATCTAGTGCTTTAACATCCTATTTCATCCGTTTAACATACAAGAAAGCTTTGAAAACACGTACATGGTTGATTTATGCCCGAAAACATACTGCACCTTTAGATCCATATGAGATTATGTGGATAGATCCCAAAAAAAATTAAACACAACTCTAAACATGTAGTAGGTGTTGATAACGAACATTACTGCCATGTATTAGGAGGAGATTGGGACTTAGGGCTGTACGATTTTAGAGAGGATAAAAGTGATTGGTACGAGTTTCTAGAGAAGAGATTTGATAAAGACACAAATTGGGAAGAACTAGAAATGTATAACGAGATATTAAAGAAAATAAATTCCAAAGGAAATTACTGGCACTCATGCAAATCAGAGGAAGATGTTAAGAAGAGATGCAAATGCCTTGATTCTCTATATAACGATATTAAGAACTCCGGATACCTTACAAACAGGGAAGTCTGGCGGGAAAAAGATAGAACCAAAATCAAACCAGAAGATATAGCTGTAAATATAGGAAGAAATGGAGAATTTATCTATGAAAACGGCAAACACAGGCTGTCAATTGCACTAATTTTAGAACTGGAAAAAATACCTGTCAGAGTAGTTGTAAGACATGAAAAATGGCAGAAAAAAGAGATAAAATCGCCAAATTAGATATTAACGAATCGTTTCCCAATGAGCTAGATGATTACCTACATAATCCGGATATAAGAAATCTGATCGACAGATAGCAGAAAAAACAAAAAATACAGTGCCAGGATCAAATCTCTGCTCCAAAAACCTCAAAAGACACAGCTCTGAAACAAAGTAATTCCTCCGCTTTGACATCCGCTACCTTCATCCAAACCTAAATTTAATCCTCGATCGAACAGAGAAATAAATGGACCCTCAGGGATTTGAACCCTGGGCCTTCCCCTGTCTTCGAACTAATTCCGCTTTTTTGAGAGGCCTTTCTTAAGGCCTCCTTGCGTGTGAATCAGAGCGTAACCAGTTCATGCAAGGGGGACGTTCTGCCAGGCTGAACTAAGGGCCCTTTATTATCTATAGTTCAGGATTATCCAGGAATTTTTTTAAGTGATGAGTAGGCCCTGAATTTCAGGACGGCGTTCCCTATTTAAAGTTTAAGGCCCTGTTTTTGGATGCGGACAGTCCAACAAGGTGAAAGCCTTGAGAGGACGCCTGGTATATAAAGGTTGGTTCCGTTTGTTTGGTTACGAAGGATTAGTCTTGCCGTGCTTGATAGGCCGGTTTTTTGAGACTGTTTACGTATGAAGGGGCGTCGATTTTGATGTCCTTAGCACGAACCCAGCACCTGAATCCTTTACGGGATCTGTGGGTGTGAGTAGTGCACGCCTGAGAACACGTTGCCACGTGTACGACGTTTTGTGTCGTTGGATCTGGGTGTAAGTAGGGTTTGACCATTAAATCGCAATTTCGTACTTGGCCTGATGTGTATTGATTTTCTTGAGCTTTGCTCAAGAGTGGAGCATATCAAGCTGGTACCTGAAGTTGGATTGCGACGATGCCGGTCAGTGAATGGCTCGGTTCGAGAAGCCGATGAAAGACGTGGCAAGCTGCGATAAGCTTGGGCGAGGTGCATGCATCCTTTGAGCCCAAGATTTCTGAATGCGTTTTAACGTAGGCCTCTTTGGAGGCTTATCCCGAGAGGGAAGGTAACGCGGTGAATTGAAACATCTTAGTAGCCGCAGGAAAAGAAATCAATCCGAGATTCCCCTAGTAGCGGCGAGCGAAGAGGGAGCAGCGTAAACTGAACGCCTTTCCGAGAGGATAGGTGGATGTGGTTTGGGCCGTCTTTCTGGACTGAAAAGTGTATTTGAAGTCTGCTGGAATGCAGCACCATAGAGAGTGATAGTCTCGTAATTTATCGCTTTGACGTCCGTTGACGTGCCACAAGTAGCATGGGTTGGAAATCCTGTGTGAAGATGGGAGGCATTTCCTTCCAACGCTAAATACTTCTCGAGTCCGATAGCGTACTAAGTACCGTGAGGGAAAGCTGAAAAGTACCCCTAGAAAGGGGGTGAAAAGAGCCTGAAACTGTCCGGTTATAGGCTAGACAGGGCATTCAAGCGTCGACGACTGTGAAAGAATCACTGGAGACGGTGTAGTATGAATCAGTTAGAGCAGTGTCCTGTCATCCGTTTTGAAAAACGGGGCAGGGAGTATGTCACCGTGGCGAGGCTAACCACCGTTCGGTGGGGAGTCACAGCGAAAGCAAGAAGCCCGCAGCGCTTTGCGTGAGGGGCCTCGTGTTAACGTGCGAGAAGTCACCGTGATATTATCCGAAACTGGTCGATCCTGGCCTGGGCAGGTTGAAGCGGCGCGAAAGCTCCGTGGAGGACCGTTAGCGTTGCTGCGATACAAGCGCTCGCGTGACCTGGGTCAAGGGGTGAAATGTCAATCGAGATCAGTAATGGCTGGTTCCTTTCGAAATGGGCCGAAGTCCAGCCTCGAGCGAGGTTTTTGTACAGGTAAAGCAACTGATTCTGGCTCCTGGAGGCTTTGCCTCCAGACCGGAGTCAAACTCTGAACTGTGCAATGCTGTAGACCTCGGGAGTGAGGGGCGGTGAGTAAGTTACCGCTCCGAGAGGGAAACAACCCAGAGCAAGGTTAAGGCCCCTAATTCCTGACTAAGTGTCATTGAAGGATGTCGCGGTTCTCAGACAGCGGGGAGGTTAGCTTAGAAGCAGCTACCCTTTAAAGATAGCGTAACAGCTCACCCGTTGAGGACTGTGGCACCGTAAATGGACGGGGCTTAAGTCAGGAGCCGAGACCTTGCCGAAGTTTTATACTTTGGATAGGAAGGCGATCCGCGTGGACGGAAGCATGGAGTTAACTTCGTGTGGACCGCGTGGATATGAAGATCCTGCCGGCAGTATCATCGTAAATGGAGATGTGAATTCTCCACGTCGCAAGGGTAAGGGTTCCTCTGCAATGTTCGTCAGCAGAGGGTTAGTCGGTCCTAAACCAGTCCGTAAATCGAGACTGGTGAATAGGGAAACAGGTTAATATTCCTGTACCTACTCACATACTCCGACGCTTCTAGATAATGGTTGCTGCGCTTTCGCGCAGTCCAAACCGTTAAATCGGGCGAGCGTAATGCTTCGACCCCGACTGATCGGTTATGGGCCTGGGAAGAATCCCGGGTAACCACGATTCTCGGAGCCCTTGAAAAGGAGTGAGAGACCGTACCCAGAACCAGCACAGGTACCCTGGCTTTACAGGCTAAGACGTATCGGGTTTAATGCAGCTTAGGGAATTCGGCAAGTTAGCCCCGTACCTTCGGTATATGGGGTGCCTATCGTCTTGATACGATAGGTCTCAGTGACTAGGGAAGCTCGACTGTTTACTAAAAACATAGCCGACTGCCAGTCCGAAAGGATTCGTATAGTCGGCGACTCTTGCCCAGTGCCAGTACCTGAAACCTCCGTTCAAGGAGCAGAAGGGCTGGTAAACGGCGGCGGTAACTATGACCGTCTTAAGGTAGCGTAGTCCCTTGCCAATTAATTGTTGGCCCGCATTAATAGGGTAACGAGGTTTCCACTGTCCCAAGCTGTAGCCCGGTGAACCCGCCGTACCGGCGCATAGGCCGGTGACTCCCGGTGGGAAGCGAAGACCCTTTGAACCTTTACTGCAGTCTGACGTTGCTGCGGGGTTCCAAGTGTGAAGTGTAGTTAGGAGACATTACAGAGGTGCATGCGCTAGCATGTCGCCCAGTCGATCATGGGACACTAACCATTTGGAACCCCGCGGCTTGACCCTTACGAGGAGACAGCGTTAGCTGGGCAGTTTAACTGGGGCGGTATCCATCTGATAATCAATCAGATGGGTCCAAAGGTAGGCTCAGACCGGTCAGAAATCGGTCGTAGAGTACAAAGGCAAAAGCCTGCCTGACTGGTTCTTCGATAGCAGAGGAACCAGGCGCGAAAGCGTGGCTTAGCGAACGCCTACAGCCAAGTTATGAGGCTTAGGCCTGACGAAAAAGGTACTCAAGGGATAACTGGATTGTCTGCGGCGCGAGTTCACATCGACCCGCAGGCTTGTTACTTCGATGTCGGCTCTCCGTATCCTGGCTGTGCAACCGCAGCCAAGGGTGAGGGTGTTCACCTATTAAAACGGATCGTGAGCTGGGTTTAGATCGGCGTGAGCCAGATCTGTTGCTATCTGCCGGGAGCGTTTACACGGTCTGAGAGGAAAATTCGGACAGTACGAAAGGAACCCCGAATTGAGGCCTCTGGTGTATCGGTCGTCCGAGAGGGCGGTGCCGAGTAGCTACGCCTCACAGATGTAAGAGCTGAAAGCATCTAAGCTCGAAAGTCTCCTCAAAAAGAGACCGTTTCCGCTCTCATACAAGATGAGTTGATAGAGTGGCGGTGTAAGATCCAAGGCAACGAGGACTTCAGCCGACCACTACTAATCGCGGGTTCAATCTAACGGACGGTACCAGCTTGAGCTCTAACACTTTCGATCTTACTCTTTTGTGAGTTAGATCGTCTTAGAAGATCTTTGATCTTCTACTGTTGGAAAACAAGTACTGGGCCAAGTACCTTGTGTCAAACCCTACAAAATTCATACGTAACTTTTCTACTTAACGAGAATTCTATTTCCAAGATAATCTATACTTTTTTGCTCTGTTCAGGCTCTGATTTAAAAATTTTAGGCCTCTATAATGTTTCCTATAGACAGAGATTTTTAGTGAACACTCGGTGTGACTGACAGCGCTGCCCGAAGGCTTTGGGCCTTTTCAAGAACCACGTTAGTGGGAAAGGGTGAGTGAGGAAAGTCCTGACATCCGCTCTTTTCCGCAAGGAATAGAGTTGTAAGAAGATTATCGTGAGATAATCTTCGGTGTGGCGGATGCAAATCCGTGGGCCGAAAGGTCTCACCAGCGCGTTAAAACTCCTTTAATCAGGAGATAAGCCGTCTGAATCCTGCAGCAGAAACGACACGTCCCTCTCCGAGAGATGAGGGAGCAAATAACACAGAATGACATTTGGAGGCCTTGAAAGGGCTTTCATGTCCTCTAAAGCTCCTAATCGACGAAGAGAGCGGGATCGTTGAAACGCGGCAGGACACATGATGCAAGCGCCAAAGACGCGTGCAACTCGCAAATCTAAGATTTGCTGGTTCATAGCAGATCTTTGATCTGCGGACGAGTTAAATTCAGTCAGATTAACAGAATCAGGCTTACCTACCGAGTGTTCGCTGAAACTTCTCTGTTTCTCACTATCTTTAGTTACTTTTAGAGGGGGCTTTTTTGAATCTAACCTGTTGATATATTATTTATGGCTAAGAACGAGCAGGGAGGAACACTTCCATCTTCACAGGGAGGCCTCGTACAGTACTTCGATGCAGATACTGGTATAGAGATCGATCCTAAGACAGTTATCATGACAGGAGTACTTATCTCTGCACTGGAGATAATCCTTCACTCCGGCATACTGATCTAAGGAAAAATTGATGAAGGGCCCGTAGCTCAGCTTGGACAGAGCAACCGGCTTCTAAACCTCAAGTTCTCTTCATTGAGAACGAGGATTGAGAAAACCTCTGGTTTTCGATACACATCTTCTCCACCAAGAGAAGCATGCTGAAACAACTTTCCGGTGACGGAAAGTAGATGAAGTTACCGGTAGGTCGAGGGTTCAAATCCCCCCGGGTCCGTTTCCAAAACCATATTTTCCAAGATATCAACCTGTTTTTTATCTGTAAATGATTCAATTTCGCGTATGAAGTTCGATATGCGTGACGAAATCAACGTACTTACGGGATTGATAGGCTTCTTTGGGGCCTTGATCTATTTTATGTTATTGATTTTTCCTGTCATTCCTGGAGGTCCTAATACTATAATTATATTGCTTGTAGTTGTATCGGCTGTTACATCTTATCTGATATTTGAGAAAGGGAAGGACAGACACGATTACTCTAATCTACTGTTGTTGCCTCTTTCAGCTTCTCTGACTGCTGTACTTTACATCATTGGAACTGATTCCACTATATCTATTTTCCGACATTTGGGGATTCATTTCGGGCCTCTGACAGTAGGCATGTTGATGGCTTTCGTAGTCTGGAAGATCATAAATTCTGACAGGATAAACTTCGAGATGAAAGATGGAGATAGCTAGAGATAATAAAAATATCTACAGGCAAATAACCTTAGCTTTATCTATGTCAGAGGCCTGTTTTATATCGTATCGGATAGCATCTCGCATAATCGAATCATCTTTCAAACAGATATCAGGCACTGAAATATTCCCGTCACCGACTAATTTGCACTGACTTTCTACAGTATTTTTACAGGTCTGAGATGCAGGAACTGAATTTGGTGGATGTGGCTGATAAGTCAGGATAAAGATGAGAAGAATCAGGACGAGATTCAATAGAAAGGATATTAACCAGTATCTTGGGCCTTCCCTACCTGTGTAACTTAATCCAGCATATGTAAGTGAAGTGGTGAATGTGAACGCAGTCGATAAAGTCATGAGCCAATCTATTGGTATCTCAAAGATCATATAGCCTGTCAACAGATAGAATGCCAGAGTTGTCAGGATGTAAGCTCTGTTCTGTATCAGGAAATTTTTTTCACGCCTTCAATAATTTCCACAAGACAACGTTTTTAGTTTCTATTCTTAAAGTTTCAGCATAACATTATGGAGATCAATTCACCTAAAGACGCCGATGTTTTAATACAGAAGATTCCTTGTGACATGGGAATCCACAGGAATCCACGGAAAGGAACTCTTTCCGGGCCTGAAGAAATAATAAAAGATTTTGAAACAATTTATTCGCTGTTCGTTGATGAAGTCTTTCCTGAAGAATTCGATCTTGAAGAGACTCACAGACGTATACTTGATAATACGAAGGATTTACTGAATTATGAGAGGCCTCTGATCTCAGTCGGTGGAGATCACTCGATAAGTTATCCTGTCTTGAAGGCCTTGAAGAAAAAGAATCCGGATATGAACCTTGTCTGGCTGGACGCCCATCTAGATCTGAAGGAGAAAGTCGGAGAAAATATCTCACACGATGTAGTTGTACGGCAGTTACTGAAGGAAGGTATCTTTGAAAGCGATGAAGTAGTATTTGTAGGCATCACTGAGATCGATCACGACGAGGAGAAATTCCTAGAAGAACACGATATAAAGATTTACAGGCCTGATGAACTGTCCCTGTTCCTTGAAGAACATGAATCAAGAGAGGCCTGTTATCTGAGCATCGACATCGATGTTTTAAGCGAAGAGTATGCTCCGGGCACCGGCTACACAGACGGCCGGATGTCCATGGAAAGTGTTGAAAAAGTGATAGAAAAAGTCAGGCCCGAATATACTGATTTAGTTGAAGTCGCTCCTCCATTCGACTCAGATGAGAAAACTGTTGAGAACGCCAGAAAGATAATTGAGAAAGTAGTGGACGAACTGAACTAGAGCCAATTTATTAAGTTTCAGAAAGTATGAACTCCCATGAAGCAAGTCAAAAAAGAGCTGGCCGAGAAGCTTTCAGAAAAACTGGATGTAGAAGTAACTGTAAACGATATTGAGAGGCCTGGAGCAGAACACGGGGACTTTGCCTATCCTGTAATGGCGGCGGCCTCCGAACTGGGAGAGAATTCTAGAAAACTGGCAGAAAAAACAGCGGAAGAGTTTGCGGAATCCGACTTGATTGAATCAGTGAATGTAGCAGGACCAGGATACCTGAACTTTCACCTAGTCAGAGAAGAGTTTGCTGAAAAAGTTTTCGAGGCTTTTGAGCAGGAAAGATTTGGATTGGAAAGCCGTGATGGAAAAGTGTTAGTTGAGTTCTCTGCGCCGAATCTGGCCAAGCCCATGCATATCGGACACGTCCGAAATAACTGCATCGGCGACTCTCTCCAAAGAATTATGCGTTTCATGGATTACCATGTGACTTCTGAGAACTACATCGGCGACTGGGGAACTAAACACGGCCAGGTGATCTATGCATTCAGGAAATGGGGCTCTCAGGAAGAATTCGACGAGGCTCCTATGGAGCATATGTACGAGTTATACGTCAAGCTTAACGACGAAGCAGACGAACAAGATAAGAAAAAGGCTCGTGAATGGAGTAAAAAGATCGAAGAAGGTCATAAAGAGGCCGTCGAGCTCTGGGAGATGTTCAGAGAAGCAACTATAGAACATAACGAGAAAGAATACGAACGTATGGGTATCGAGTTTGACAGAGTCACGGGAGAGTCTGTAGTGGCGGAAGAGGCTCAGGAAATAATCGAAGAAGGTCTTGAGAAAGGCATATTCAAGGAAGACGAAGATAGAAGCGTGTACGTCGACTTTGAAAATGATAAATATCCGAACACTGTTGTCAAGCGTGACGACGGTTCTACACTGTATATTTCACGCGACGTAGCGAATATCAGAAAGCGTCAACAGGAAGGATTTGACACGAACATGTATGTAGTAGCCTCTGAACAGGATCTACACTTCCAGCAGCTGTTTGAAATAGCAGAAGAGTTCGGTTACAAAGACATAAAGAACGAACACATCTCCTACGGTATGTTACATCTACAGGAAGGATCTATGAGCTCCAGTAAAGGCAATATTATCCGTTTAAGCGAGATAATGGACAAAGCCCAGGACAAAGCTAGAGAAGTAGAATCCAGAGAAGTAAGCAATGCAGAGGAAGTAGGGCTTGGCGCGATAAAATACGCAAATCTATCTGTTTCAAGGCCTAAAGACATAGAGTTTAACTGGGATGAAGTACTTGATTTTGAAGGCGATTCAGGACCTTATCTTCAGTATACTAATGTTAGAGCAAAAAGTATATTGAGAGAAGCGGAAATAGATGGAGAGATTGTCGGAGAGTTTGAAGAGGCCGAGTATCGACTTGTTCAGAAGCTTTCCGAGTTTACTGATAAAGTAGAGAGTGCTGCGGATCAGAGGGAGCCGGCGAAGATAGCAAATTATCTTTCTGAGCTTTCAGAAGATTTCAACAGATTTTATCATAAATGCAAGGTACTTGGAGTTGACGAGGAGACGGAGAAGAGGCGTTTGAAGCTTGTTGAGGAATTTAGAGATGTCTCGGATAAAGGCCTTGAGTTGCTGGGGATTGAGCCACTGGATGAAATGTGAACTAATAAAACTGGGGAATCATATAATTGTGACAGAAGAGGGATTTTGATGGGGGAACAGGATAATTACTGGATAATAGAACTTTACAACGACGAAACTGCCAATGTCTCAGTTATGAGCGAGGAAGAGGCCAAGGCAGTCAAGAAAATGAATGATGATTTTGAGGACTGGCAGATGGCTCCTGTAGACGAGGCCTCTGAGGATGATATGATCGAAAGGGCAGAAGATCACGGATTTGAACACGATCCATGGTGATCGACTTATGCAGCTGGACGATTTAAAGGAAAATAAAATAATTCTAGTAGCCATCACAGGCCTTGTAATCTTACTCCTAGGCGGAGCATTGCTTGTAAATCAATCTCCACAGGAAAATCCTGTAAACGAAACTGAAGATATTGATACTCCAGAGAATTCAGTAACTCCGGAAAACTCCAGTGAAATCTCTACAGTAGATTCTAATGATGCTGAAGAGGCCTCTAAGCCAACAGGGGAGGGTGGCGACTCCCGTTTCAGCTCTGTAGAGAAAAGTTATGAAGTACTTGAGATCGATGGCGTCGGAGATCAGATCGCTGTCAGAGCCTCTAAAGGTGAAGGAGAAATGCTTGAAGTTGGAGGCGAAGTCGTTGCGAATGAAACTGTAATCTCTGAGTTCAGAGGAGTTGATGGAGAACTTTACTACGTTCTTGAAAGAAAAGGAAGCAAGTACGTGTACAATGACGGTGAGCCGGTTTCAGAAGGCTACAGCATGATTCCTTACATCAGAGAGGTCGGGGGAGAGCCGACTTACACAGTCCAAGAAAGTCTGCTGCCGTCCTACATTGTTAGAAACGGTGCGGAAATCGGCACGGACTACTACGAGGTGGAGTGGCCTTCATGGGTTAACGGAGAACTAGCTTACAAAGCTATAGAAGGAACGGAGGAGTTTATCGTTCATGAAGGTGAAGAACAGGAAAGATTCGATGAAGTCGGATATCCTATAGAGGCTGAAGACGAGCTTACTTACAGAGCAGTGAACGGAAACGATGAATTCATCATACATGGCGGAGAAAGATTGGCGTCTAATTACTCGAATATCGACAGGATAACTCAATCCAAAGGAGAGTTAACTTACGTAGTCAACGATAACGGAGAACTTAAACTGATCAGAGATGGAAAAGATCTTCTGAAAGAGGGATGGATACTGAGGCCCGATACGATGACTTGGATAGGCGGTAAACTGGCTTACATCGTGACTTCAGGGAACAATGAGTTCCTTATCTACGACGGAGAACGAATCGGCAAAGAATACAATATCCAACACTCAAACGGAGTTATAGCGAACATTAACGGGAAGATAGCATTCGCCGCGAAACAAGAGGATAAATGGCACATCGTTAAAGAAAATTAGAAAGCAGGCTAGCATATATTCTGGCTGAATCCAAATTTGAGTCAAAGTATTTTCTTGCAGTATTCAGGAAAATCTTGTTGTTCCAGCATCTCTATCGTATCTTCGTCAAATTTTTCGTACTGTGATTCAGTTCCGGAGAGATACATGGAACGGGAGATCCCGCCCATATCTATAGGTACTCCGCTATAACTGATCCTGAGGGCTTGAGAGGATGAAACCTATCTCTTAATGACGGAGAGTAACTGTACAGATTGACTTCTCCTTCAGGAAGAGTATAAGAGGCCTCTGGAGATCTATCCTCTGTTATTTCAAGGCCTTTCTGCCTGTTTACAGTATCAAATCCATAGGCATCTCTTATCTTGGCATATAATTGAACTGACATTGAGAAAGAATTTTTTCTTTTTTATTTAGGTATTTTAATGGCCGAACCCGGATTTGAACCGGGGACAACTTGATCTTCAGTCAAGCGCTCTCCCAGGCTGAGCTATTCGGCCTTTTTGCCTGTGTAGGAAAAATTTACAGGTGAATTTTTAATAAGTGAACTAGTTGCCAAAGTATTCTTGGAAGATTGTTTGATTTCCTGAAATAAATTTAGCCTGTGAGTTTTCATGTAACTGTTTCCTCCGGATTTCTTTTCCAGCGTCTCTAGTGAGTGCTGAAAAGACTTTAACACAGTTCCTGAACAGATTAGCTGAGTTGACAGTTACAGACATGAGTTCTTGTTCATCCTGTGCGTGTTCATGTATGTAGTTGTAGGCCGGTATATTCATCTCTACGATCTTGTCAGTCTCCATCCAGAGCTCTCCCATATCTTCTCTAACATCTCTATCTGTTCTATCACCTAACTCTTCTTTTAACTTGTACATCTGATTTATATGCTTTGCTAGAAGTTCAGAGGCCTCTAGAAGAACTGCAGAGGACACGATAAGTTTCTCCCTGTGATCTATATCAGCATTTATTACTTTCCTTGAATCGTCTTCGGCTGCGTGGACTTCTATCTCTAACCGTTTCTCCTCTTCTCCGTTTACACTGCCAAATACTTTTCTTTCTTTATTTTTGACCTTTTCTACACCGTCCTGTATACTTTCAATCATGTTTCCCCGTGTTACACTGATACGACGAGATGTCTCTTGAGTAGTCAATTTTATGTTAGAAGAAGTCATATCAAGATTCTTAGCCTTCATAATAGTGATTAACTCAGAATCCCTGCTTCTATCTCCTGATGGAAGATCAGATTCGCTTATTGAACTCTCTCGTGTTTGATTTTCACTAGAGGAACTACTGAATATATCAGGCAAAAAATTCATGACTAACAGAAAATTACTGTAAATCAAATAAAAAAACAGGCTCCCGAAAACTCAAAAACAACAATAAGCCAAGAAGTAACGTGCCTTTCACACCTTTCCATTTCGGACCTGGAATACTCCTCGGGCTTTTACTTTTGAAGAAAATGGATTTCCCGATTTTTGTAGCTGCGAATATAATAATTGACTGGCGTACTTTTCTAGTCTTCTTCGGTCTTTGGGAAAGGCCTCTACACGGCTGGGTGCATACTTATATCGGCGCTACAATAATGGCGATAATCCTCGGATCAGTGATGACCTACATCCGGCCTTTGATCTACGGACAGTTACGGGAAATGAAAATCGTACAGGAAGTTACGAAGAGAAAAATCTTCTTGGCAGCATTCTCCGGAACTTTTCTGCATGTCACTTTAGATGCTTTTCATCATCCCTACATGCAGACGTTCATGCCACTGGATATTAGGCCTCTGTACGGATTAATGAGTACAAGTGAGGTAAGACTTGTTACATTTAGTATGTTGCTTCTGAGTTTTCCTGTTTATATTTACATTATCAAGAAAGAAGATTGGAATAAAAAATTGGGAGTAAAATAGAGGATTATGACTGATGAAGAAGAGGCCTCCAATACAAGAGAACACGTGATCCCTGGAACAAAAAAGAAATTCACAGGAGAAGACGTTGAAGGATATGATTTCCGTGGCGAATTTGACTTAACGGAGATGCTAGAGAAATACTCCACTACAGGATTTCAAGCCACACATTTGAAAGAAGCCATCGAACTTGTCAAAGAAATGAGGGATGAAGACGCGAAAATCTTCCTGACATTCACTTCAAATATAATCAGTTCAGGCCTCAGAGAAGTTATAGCTTATCTGGCTAGAAAAGATTTTGTAGACGTTATGATAACTTCAGCTGGAAGCCATACAGAGGATGTCATCAAAACGAAAAACGATTTCCAGATGGGAGAATGGGAGGCCGACGAAGCAAAATTAAGAGAACAGGGAATAAATCGCCTCGGCAATATTTACGTCGAGTCCGATCACTACGTATGGCTTGAATCCTGGTTGAACGACGGATTCTTCCAGAACTTTTTCTCAGATGAAAAGATAAGAACTCCAAGTGACTTGGCTTTCGAACTTGGAAAAGCAGTCGGAGAGGACGAGGACTTGGATGAATCAGATTCGTTCATTTATCACGCATCAAATAATGACATTCGTGTTTACTGTCCTGCGATGATCGATGCGGAGATCGGAGACTTCATGTTCTATTATAGACAGGAACAGGATGAAAAAATAGGCATCGAGATCCTTGACGACTGGGACAGTCTAATCAACGAGGCGATCGAAGCTGAGAAGACTGCCATCATAGCAGTAGGCGACGGCGTGCCTAAGCACCAGGCGATCATGTCCAATCTCTTTAGAGGAGGTACCGATTACGCTGTATACATCTCCACAGGTATGGAAGGAGACGGAAGTCTATCCGGGGCTCCTCCAAAAGAAGCAGTTTCCTGGGGAAAGATCAAAGAAGAAACAGATAACTATACTCAGATCGAGGCAGAGGCCACATTAGTGTTCCCAATGCTTGTGGCGGAAGCGTTCAAGAAACACAGTCCGGAGGAATAATAAATAGATGAAGAGGCCTATGAGCAATTTTCCGAAGTTATAGAAGAGAGTTATGATTTTCTGCTTGATTTCCAGGCATATGCAGAAGAGGCCTAAAAATCCAGAGATTTTGTTTACAGAGATAAAGCTGTTTTGAAGGCTTTTTCAGTAACTGCTGGGCTGGAAAAATAGTTTGTGGCTTTAGATGTTGGACTTAGATCTTGAAGGAGATCCTGATGAAGCTGAGATGGCTGCAATCAATGCAGTAAAGGATAACTACAGTATATTAACGGAGTACGATGTTTCGATTCACTGGAACGAGCTTGATACAGAGTTCAGGAGAATCGATTTAAGGATAAAAGTTTAGAAAATTTTTTTCAGTCTATTTTTCGCTTTACAACTCCTCCATTCTTGTTCTCGATTATACATCTGCCCTGATCGCATTCAGGATTCTCGATCTCAGGCCTCCTACTCAAGAATGAGAAAATCTTTGAAAGATATGGATAAAGCTTGTAAAATAGTTTTCCAAGTATTTTAGATCTGTAAAGTTTTTCCGCAGTTCGCTTTGCTGCTCTATCTCCATAAAATATCTTATCTTCTTCAAAAAGGAAAAATGTAAATCCTGGATCAGTGAATTCCTCTTCAAGCAGTTTCTGGGCCTCCTCTGACTGATAAGAGATTGTTCTGAACCGTGAGCTTAAATCGACTATCTTCGAGATAGTTACACAGTACGGGCATTTTTCATCATAGATCAGAGTTGAAGATTCCATATCAAAAGTTTTCGATATTAAAAGTGAAATAATTATCTATTAAAGATGATAAAGTATTCTTTGTTTGATGATAGAAGATTTTCCGGAGGAAAGTGAAATATAGGCCTCTTTGAAGGAGACTCTGTCAGATTACGAACACAGTTACGGAATCTCTGTAGGAGTTGAAGATGACGGATTTGAAGTACATATCTCATATGAAGACGATGCTGTTCTTCCCAGTATCGGAGAGCCTCTGGATGTTATAAGAGATTCTCTGAACTATGACGGCTACAAATTGAGGGCTGATTTCAGGCCTGAAGACTCGATATATGAGATATCTGTGGAAATAATTGAGGAATAGTCAAAAAAGCTGATTTAACTTTAGAGGCCTCAAGTAGTTGTATGAAAGTTCTGGTAGCAGGAAACGGTTTTATAGGAAGACATCTCGTCGATAAGCTGAGAGAAAATCACGCCGTGAAGACACTTGACAGAAGCAATGGGACATACGAACAGGATATCACAGACGAATTCGATATAGATGATGAGTTTGACGTTGTTTTCCACACGATTGGACTTGCTCCCGGATTGTACAGAAAGAAAAAATACAGGAAAGTACACGTGAAAGGAACTAGAAACTTATTGGAAGCAGTTAATACGGATAAATTCGTCTACATCAGTGCTTTAGGTGTTGGAGAGATAGATCACAGTTACTTTAAAACAAAGAAAGAAGCAGAAGAGTTAGTAAAAGAACATTGCGATAATTATACTATCTTAAGGCCTTCTACAGTCTTCGGAAAAGGAAACAAAATCCTAGGATTAATCGAAAAAGCCTCAACTACACGGATTTTCCCCGGCTTCAGTATGGAGATGCAGCCTATACACGTAGATGACCTAGTTGAGATCCTTGCTAGAAGTATAGATGAATTCGATAGAGAAACGCTTCATTTAGCAGGGCCTGAAGATATGAGTTTGAAAGAACTGGCAGATAAAATATATCTGTCAAGAGGCCGTAAATGTATAACTATGCCTTTTGCAGAAGATATAACGAAGCTAGGTCTCAGAATAAGCCCTTTGCCCGGATTTTTAAGCTCTGAAAACTTGGAACTTTTTTCTAGGAAGAATTTGATTTCTCACAACGATGCAGAGGACATAATAGGAGATTTAAAGAGTATAAGATAGAATTTTAAGCATTGTAATAAAGTATTAGTCTTGCCAGCTGTCCTCGATGAACACTCCTATCTGGCCTTCCTCGATTCCAGGATCCTGGCAGCTATCTACTCTAACTAAATCAAGTTCAGTATTTCTCGTTATGTTAATCTTCTCTCTCCCTTCTACCTCGTCGTTGTGTTCCAGGAATCCATCGTTCAGATCAAATACAATATCCTCTTTATAATTTTCAGGAGCGAATCCAAAAGATTTTTCACCCACCGACCTAAAATCTGTCGGAAGATTCCTCTCATTTTCTGCTGTACAGTATCTTACAAAATTGCCAGAGGCCTCTAGAGGAAGATATCCTGTTTTAGTTATCTCTAACTCGCCTATTTTCTGCTCAGTTTCATTGAAAGTAACTCTTTCCTCCAAAGATACAGCAAAAGACATGTTTACGAACATAATATTGTAAATAACTAGCAACGTGACTAAAACAAGTATAAAGCCGATTATCTTTTTTACATACTGCTTTTCAGGGATTAAATCCTGCCTGTTCGTAAGTATATGTCCTATGCTTGAGAAAAGACCTGCTGACAACAAGAGGAGTACTATAGTATCGCCTGTGCCGTCTGCAAAATTAGCTATGATGTATATAAGGAATAAAAGATATGAACCCGCTGATGTAAGGTAAAAAACTGTTTTAAGGAGACTTTCTCTTGTTGTAGCGATAAGGAAAGATGATACAAACAGTAAAAATATTATGGAAGCTACAGTAAACTTTGAAAGATCTTCAAGATAATCAAATCCAAGGTAAGCTATCGCTAAGACAGTGAAGACTGCAGAGCCCCCATAGAAAAGCATAGGATAGAAATCTTCAAGATCAATCATATTACTGAATTTATGTTCAGGAGTGATAAAGTTTTCCAGTTAATCGACAATTTCTGCATTAACCCTCCATAGAAACATCATCCACAGAGCCAGGAGTGTAGATATACAGAAGACAGACAGTCTGAAGAAACTGAAGCCGAATTGCCCTGTAAATGATACAAATAAGAATAAAGAAGACGTAACTCCAAGTATCAGAGAGAAAATATGTATTTTAAAGAAATCTTTTCCTGTATAGATTTCTCCTTTAAGCTTTCTACCTGAAAAAGGTGAATTCCACGCTATACCTGTACGAGTGCAACTATCCTGGAGCATATGGAGAAGACATCCAACTAGATATCCAACTAGAAAAACATAGAGAAACACGAAATTAAACTCCTTGATCAAATGCAATGGAATACCGATCAAAACACCTGTAAAAACAGTGATAGAGAACACGCCAAGTATTGAATGCGTAAAATCTCTATGTGAGTCAGAAAATTCATAATCCGAAAACAAAAATTTGTCATAGACAACAAGTAGAGGCCTGTAAATAATGTATTTCGTAACATACCCAAATAAAGGCAGCAAAGGCGCAATAAAATCATTCAGGATAAGTCCTGTATCTCCTTTCAGGCCTCTAACTTTCGAATGAAAAATAGAGGCATCTTCAGCGTCTACATCAGGAATCAACGATCCTATACAAACCCCTATGACAGATAAGATAAAATAACTTGATTCAACATGTATAAGCGGAGAAAAAACAATTATACCAGAGAAAAAGGACAAAGTAAGATGCTGTCGACCTAACACTTTCTAATCACTGAAATAAAATGAATCAAGGACATATAAAAGAAGAAAAGTGTCGCCCAGGGCAGGGCTCGAACCTGCGACCACCACGTTAACAGCGTGGCGCTCTACCTGCTGAGCTACCTGGGCTTTGGATTACTGCCTATAGTAAATTGGTGGGGCGAGAATTTTTTAAACAGTAGTGTTGTACCTATCTTTTATTCTGTGGAGAGTAGGCTTTGATGTGTATCCACAGAGTAATTTTCTATCTGAGTCTGATTAGGCAAGTCAAGATCCAACTTCCGTATCTCTGATTCATTTTCAACATAATTTGAAGGCAGATAGACTGTTCCTTCTTCTATATCTTCTCTGGGAACATTGTTGAGGCCTATATAGTCTATTGCATGTTCTCTCCACAGTGGCTCTGATTGATTTCTGAGATTGTATTCGTACTGTAGATAAGTTTTTTCTCCAGGATAGATTACTTTACTTGACATGAAGCCACTACAATCAGTACATGAAACATAGCCCAGTAAAGCGCCTTTAGAGGTGTTTTCATTTAATCCAACAGAAAGATTGGCTAACACATCGTTATCTCCTCTTTCCTGTACATGAATCATCAATCCTTGAAGTTCAACAGTAAGATTGGAGCGATCAATAACCTCCATCCTCAACATATCGTTAGTTATATTCAGGCCTCTATCTAATTGATTTAAATCGGATACTTCCTCGTTGTCAAAAGGCGAGGATACAGATATAGCTCCTGTAACTGAAAAAGAGATCAAAACAATTAATCCAAACTGTTTCCTGTCCATACAAAAACAAAGGAGAAGTCTATAGCTTATAACTCGGGGATATTATTCGATAGAAAACGAAAAGAAGTAACAGAGGCCAAAAAAGCCTCTATACTTTTAGTCAAGGAACGTCTTGTTCTCAATCTTCTCTGGCAAATACTCATTAGCAACGAATTCAAGTGAGTTGGCTGCTAGGGCCTGCTGCTCTACTCTTACTCCTTTTTCGAGCATCAAGTTGAGCTGTTTCTGCCAGTCATCTTTCTGCATCCAATCATAATCCTTGACGTCATGGATACGTTTGTAGTCTTTCGTCGGGCCTCCAGAATCCTCCGGCTTTCCTTTCAGATCCTCTGTAACATGTTCAAGTCCATAGGCCTCGATGTCTTCCATTGTCATACCGATTAGCTTGGCGTCTGGTGTAGCCAAACGATCTGACTGGAATGCCAGGCTCATGGATCCTGATTTGAGGACTGAGTAGATGTAGTATCCCCATGGGTCGCCGTCAGTGAAGACGTAGACCGGTAGGTCCAGTTCGTTATGCATCATGTTGATGAGTCGTCTTGCTCCACGTGCCGGCTGTCCTCCTGTTCCGATTAAGATGGCGTTATGTTCCTCGTGGAAGTCTTCTTCTACCAGTCTGTTAACCATAGCAGATGTCTCGACTACAAGAATGAAATCTGCTGAGTGCTCCTCGAACTCAAGATGGTCAACGATAGAAGGGATAGCCATTCCTGCGCTTCCCATGCTCATACCATCGATAACGTCACCCGAATCATTGATCTTTATCGGTCCGAACAATCGTCCTTTCGGCTCTGCGAAAAGGTGTAGATCCTCTCGGATCGCTCCAGTCGCTGTCTCGATATCGACTACGACATTGTTGGATTCATCTTGATCCTCGAACGTGTTCTCATCAAGACCTGGAACGCTGTGTTTTAGCTGGTAGTAAACCTCTCTGATGGAAGCTGTTCTACCGTTCTCTACTAACTCTTTGGCTTTGTTTGCGACCAATGTAGTCTGCATAAACTTTCTAGCGTGAGAAATATTCAGGAACTTTCTAGTGGAGTAACTGTCTCCAAGCGAAAGTCTTCCTTCTTCCTCATCATATTCAACGTTTGACTTGGATCTAACCTTAGTGTCAATAGTTAAATTGTCGCTTTCTGGATCATTGAGCTGGTTTCTAAGCTTTTTACCTAAACGTATTAGTCTGTCAAGGGTGTCTTCGTCATTTGCTAGGTCTTTCTTTGGCATTTACCAATCACCTTTGTTCGTGTAAGTAAGAAAATGTCTCATTTGCTCCACCTAAAGCTGTTCAGGGTTATAATCCCTTTGCACCATCGCTTGAATTTCGTCCTCGATTTCTTCAGCATCGCCTTCACCAGCTAGCTGAGCAATAGCAGGCCCCATCTCCTTCGCATAAGATGTGAGCTGTCTTCTCTTCTTCTCCTGAATCTCTTTTCTTTCCTTCCTCTTCAAGTACTTTCCAAGCTTCCTACCTGCCTCCTGCAGAGCTAGTTTCATCTCTTTCCGGATCGGGTCGTAGTTTGCTACAGCTTCCTTTCCTTCTGATGTGAATGGAACCCAAACAGAAGCGATGTGAATTGAGATGTATAGAGGGCCTTGAGGCCTATTTCCTGTCTGACTGATATTGTAACGGTTCCAAGATACGTTTTCAATGGCCTTTGTAGTCACACATGCCGATTTCTTGTAAAGTAGTGGGACTTTGTTTGCGTATCTTAGTTCTTCGAAGCTTCCCTCGTCTTCGATATCTCCTCCCCATGCTAGGCCGACTTCTACTTGGAACGGATTGCCTTTGTACACAGTAGGCTTTCTGGTTACTGCGGTAGAGTACTCCGGATTCAGCTCTTTTTTGAGGCCTTTAAGCATGAGATCTTCTCCAAGCGGAGAAAGACAGTCCGTAGGAGGACTTTGCAGCTTTACTTCCTGGGCCGCTGCCAGTATCTGCTCGACTTCTTCCTTTTCAAGTGTATTAGGCCTCCTTCCATCGTCTATATCTGCTTCTTCGCATATTTTCTCTGCAGAAGTCCTTCCTACCCGCGTAAACTCGTTTTGTAGGAAGCTGGAGATCGTTCTTGCGTCGCTGTTGTCAATCATCCTAAGCATGACTCCAAGCTCTACTCCGTGTGGATGCGGCTTTATTTCCTTTGGAGGTTCAGGTAGTTCCTTTGAAACCCTCGGATACTCGATCTTGTTGCCCGAAGGCTCTCTCAAGACAATCCTAGCATATGGATTCATGACTGCCGTGTGCTTGAGGTAGTTCCTTACAGAGTGATGGCCTTTAGTGTACTTAGCCTCGATATTCATCTCGATGCTTGTACCGTGATCGAAGAAGTAATCCTTGTCTCCCGGGAACTCATCACTCTCAGGATCTATAACTTCGTCTTCCAGGATTTCTGGCTCGTTCTTCTCAGTATCAATCCTTACAACAAATCTGTGGCATGGCTCACCCTTCTGTTTTGAGTAAACCGTCACAGGCTCTCCTGTAGTCAACTGTGCGTACATAGCAGAGGCAGAAATTCCGATTCCCTGCTGTCCACGGCTTTGCTGCAACTTGTGGAACTTTGAACCGTAGAGAAGCTTTCCGAATACCTTCGGTATAGTCTCTCTATCCAGACCTATAGCGTTATCTCTTATCTCTATACGGCATTTTTTATCATCTATCTCATCGACAAGTACCTGTATCTCCGGAAGTATTCCATCTTCCTCACAAGCATCCAGAGAGTTGTCAACGGCCTCTTTAACTACTGTTATTATTGATTTTTGCGGGTTCTCGAATCCCAGCAGGTGCTTGTTCTTTTCGAAAAACTCTGCTACTGAGATCTCTCTGTGATCAGATTCTTCCTGTACGGGTTCTTCAATTCCATTTGGCATCTATTCTTTCCACCTTTCTCTTTTCTTTACAAAAAACTCTAGACGATTACTTATTTTTCTATCTTTGCCTGATTCTTCTCAAGATAGTTATAAGCTGTCGAGTGGCTTGAACCTTTCAAAAGCATTCTTAATGCCTCTCGAGCTACATCAACATTCTGTCCTTTTCCGATGATCCCTACAGTCGTTCCATAAACACTTATCTCTGTCTCTGTTTCTTTTTCGACATGTCTACGGGCTTCTCCATCTCTACCTATTACACGGCCCTTTAACCGCTGTTCAGAGTTTTTTGTGTCTGCAAAACGACCTAAATCAATTAAGTAAAGCATTTTGTCCTTTTCAAGCAGATTAAAAGCTCTTTCAGGACTGAATCCTCGGCCTATAGCCTTCACTATCTCAGAGGCCTTGAGCTCCTTTATAGGATCTCCTTCGACTCGAGCAAGATTATCCTCTACCGTGAGAGAGCATTCAGTAAGATCCTCAAACTCTCTCTTTGTCTCTCCTCCTTCTCCTATGAGGACTCCTACTCTTTCATCCGGAACCCTGACCTCTTTCATATTATAGAGTTCTCTGCCAACCTTTTTATACGTTGTAATCCCTCTTTGAGGCCTCTCAAGACTCTAAAACACTGTTCAAGGCCTTTTCAGGATCGGTGTCTGCACCTTGTTTATTGAAGAATTTAACTACATTCTCAACATCTCTCTCCAGTAACTTTCGGGCCTCGGGATGTGTTTCATGGACTCCCTGTGAGAAATCAATCCAAACTAAAACGTCTTCTTCTACAATCATATTATACTCAGATAAGTCGCCGTGTACAAGCTTTTCTTCGTGCCAGAGACGTGAAATGCCATCTAGAACATTTTCCAGAGATTCCTGAGGATTTTCGATCTCTACTTCCTTCAACTTTGGATACGGACTGAACTCCTTGCCTATAAACTCCATTACAAGAATGTTTTTCTGGAAAGCTATGGCTTCAGGACAGTTAATACAATTTGAGGCCTTTTTCAAGTTCTTGTACTCTTTTTTACACCATTCATTGATTATATTCCGTCTATCACTCTTAACATTTCTAAAGCGTTTGTCTCCACGAAGATAACTGGCCATCTCACGGAATCCTCCGGCCCTGTACATGTAAATCTTCAATACAACTCTCTCGCCTTCAGGAGTATCTGCTAAGAAAATAACTGATTCTTTACCGGCCTCTATAACACCGTAAATCTTGTCGAGAACTTCTCTTTCTTGTAATTTTATCAGAGACATCAGAGTTTCGTGATCGAGAACATTATCGAAGACTTTACGGGCCTCTGATGAATCAAACATCATCCTGGCTCTTTCCTTCTCTCTGTCATTTCTGTATATATCGTCTTCCACAAATTAAAATTAACACCAGACATTGAAAAACAAACAGATATTAATTAAAAATGTTGTTGCCAGTAAGTAGTTATGGATGAAGTTGTTGCGGTCCTAGAGCAAGAGGCCTCTCAAAGAATCGAGTTCTATGACGGAGATCCTCCGCTTTCACAGACAGATATAGAGACAAAGACAGATTCAGGACCGGCCAATGAGGAAGAAATCTACACGGCTGGAGAACAGTTAATAGAGATTTACGACAGTCTATTTGATGTTGAAACAAATCTTGAAACTAGAGAAGATTTTAAGGAAAACTTTGTCTATGATCCCGATATGAGATCATTAATGAAGCCAGAGGCCTCCCCAAACTCTGCAATACTTTATGGCGCAGCCGCAGGAACAGGGCTTTTACTTTCCGTAGCTGATCCAGCAAATACAGGGATTTACGGTTTGGCAAGCATCGCACTAGGACAATCATATAATTACAGGATGAATAAATCTCTTGCAGACGCAAGTTACGACAATAAAACAGGTACAATCGGAATAAGTGTAGAAAAAGAATCATTAGTAGATGCTGTAGACATTCTTTCCGCAGAACTTGTTCATGCTTATCAAGATGAGTTTGATTCAGTGACTTGGGGCGGAAAAGATCTTCTTTCAAGTATTGATCCTAGGACTCCTGCGATAAGAGAAGGATTTGAAAGAGCAACAAGAATAAAGGCGCTAGAAACACTTGCATCAGATGATTTCATGAATGAAGACTGGGAAAAATTAGCTCATAAAAGAAAAACATCTACTATAGTAAACGGATATCTCCAAGCAAAAGAAGAACTAAACGAGACAGGAAAAGAGACAGCAAAAGATTTAGATCTATCCAAAGATAGTACAGAGACAGCAGTAGAAAACATCAGTAGTACAGAATCTACAAAATATGATTTAGTGGCCTCAGTAATCCTTGGCAATGAAATTATACATGGAGAAGATATATTCAACGAACTATTTAATGGAAAAATAGATATTGAAGAAGTTCTTATAGGAACTCCTTGATCTCATCCAAGAATCCTCTATCTTCAAGCCAGCGATTCTCCGCATTACTGTAGCTGTTGACGATATCTCCTTTCTCATCTCCCTGAATCTTCCAAGGATCAACTAAAACTACAGAATCACGCTTAACAAATAGGCCTCTCTTCTTGCTTCCAGGGATACGGCAGATCCTTTCATTATTATCTGTACAGTATACTCTGTACTTTCCTCCGCCTTCTTTCCTGAGGACAATCCCAAGAACTTCATCGTCTTTCGGCTTACGTACACGTCCTATTCCCTCCTCTTCATCTCCTTCTTGATCACTCATACTAATGATTCAAACGTTTTCTTTTTTAAGTCTAATATCAAGAGTTTAACTCTATCATTTTCTCGAGATTTGGGCTATTTTCACGAATTATCTTTATCTCTAGATTTAGAGCTTCATTGCCGCCGTGTCGCACGTACGTCGTGTTCCAGATTTTAGCATCCTCAGGAGTTATATGGAACTGTAAATGATCGTTCTTCCGGAATTTCTCTAGATTTGAAGCCTTCCTATCCATCTGTCCTGAGTTTAATTTTGTCTTGATTTTCAGGATTTCGTCAGTTTGATTTCTGTACGCTACAGATATAGATATCTCCTTTGGTCCTTCCAAAACCTCATATTCAAGCATAACTCCTCCAAACTTTCGTTCTCCACTGATTTAGATGAGGCTTTTGCAGTGCTTGCTGATGGAGAAATAGATGAAGAGATTGTTGATTTTGCAGAAAATCTTGATTCAGATCATCTAACCGTCCTAAAAGATCTTCAGACTCTGCAAAACTCTGTTCATTTCCTGCTCCAATATCATGCTCAAGCTTTTCTTCTCCTAAAGACAGATTTGAAAGCTTCTTTCTAATTTTACCTATAGAGCTCACTAATCCAAAAATTGATTTTCAATATCAAAAAACTTGCCAATACACCTAACTCCGCAGATACTGTTTCGAAAACAGTAACAATCTCTGAACAAAAACTATCTAGAGAAATTCTGAAGAATATGCTTCAGTCAAATCTTACAGAGACAACGTTCCTGTAGACTTCTTCTCCTCCCTGTTCTCCTATCAACTCATAACTTCTCTCTATCTCAGGATCGTACTCATCCCTCAACATCGTCAATATTTTTTTCGTTATCCTCTCAGTAGAGAGAAAGAAATCATATCCTCCATGTACTTCATCAATGTTAGAAAGAAAGTCTTTTCTGGAATCATTTGTTGCTTCCGCTGCCACATCCACCATCTCATTGGAGATCTCTTCAAGAGGCCTCTCTCCTCTTAACTGTAACTTGACTTTGAAGAAGCCTCCCTGAAAACGGGCACAGTCCTTGCACTGATCTTTCTCAAAAACTACTTCTGTATCATAACTGTCTTTTATCGGGCCTTTGTGGGCGTGGACGCGCACTTTTACTCCTTCGTCCTCCCAGAACTGCAACTGCATCTCAACATCGTCTTCAGCGAAATCTGCGAACTTGGCTCCTAACTGTTCCTGCATAGAGTATTCCTCTATCCATTCGCCGTGATACCGCATGCGTCCGCAGACAGAACAGACAGTAATATTTACTTCATCCGGGATATCCAGTAAATCGTTTTTATCCGGATAACAGTCCGCACACAGTTTTTTCTCTCCGCCGTACAGTTCATCAGTCTCCTTTCCGCACCGCGGACAGAACTTTGTAAACTCCATAAATTAGAGGCCTTTACAAGATTTTTATAAATCGAAACTAACTTTATCTCCTTCCTCAATATCAAGTTGTTCAAAAGACTCAAGGAGATACTTCGCATCAACGCTAGGCCTGTAAAGTCTCCAGGTGCGGGGATCAAGAGTCCACGGCTCCGCATACTGTCTATCGATCACTTCACCTGACTCATCAAGAAAATAAAGATGCAGAGGCGTCTGAACAAGCATCATATCAATCGGAGGCCTTCCAGGCCTTGAAAAGACAAAAAACATTTTGCCTTTGTTCCTCATGGATAGGCCCCAGGACTTCTTCAAGATATTATCTGCCAGTTCTGCTTTAAACTTCTCTTTAGAGGCCTCTATCTCTATTGAATCTGTCATAAAGACTTTTTCTCGGCGCTGTGATAAATCATTACTGGCTCAATTAATTGAATCACTCTGTTTTCTGGATCGCCTTCTCAGCCAGTGAATCAACATCTACGCCGTTTACATCTCCAAAGCTTCCCTCTCCAGAAGCCTGAAGAATATGCACGACATTGAATCTAGAGGCCATCAGTTTCTGTCTCAAGATAGTTGTGTCAGTTTCAAAGCTGTAGTAACCGCTTCCTTCTTGAGTAGTTTCAGTTCTGAGGACTTTAGAATAAGCGGTGCTGTTGTCAGCATCCTCTATAAAGCTGATATCTGATTCATAATCGTTTTCTTCCAACTTTTTTGATTCAGATGAGAGGAACTGGCTCGTGCTATATGATGGATCAAGCACGTAATGAGTTACATTAGTGTCTTCATTTCCAAAGACTGCCTTGAATGCTTGATCAGTGTCTCTGTAGTTTACTTCCTCTTCTGAAAATTTCTCTAATCCCTCCACGTCTTCTCCATCTAGCAACATTTGATCAAGATCTTTCTGAACTGTGTATTCACATTCTCTCTGAGTCTGAGGCTTGAACATAAAGTTCTCTGCATCGTTCTGAAGTTCTACAGTTCTTGTCTGTGTGCCGTTCTTTGAACATGCACCCCATTCTGATGTATCCCATTCCGGACTTGAAGGAGTTGAAGATCCAAGATTACTAAGGAATAGATCAGCTGAAAGAGCCTTGAACTCAACGTAATAATCTTTATCCTCCGTTAGATCAAACCTGACTGATCCATCAGACATCTCCTGGCCGTTAGTATCTACTACAGTCCCAAAAGTATCGATGTTGTAATTGAACTCCATAGTTGAATCAAGCGAGTCTCCAAACTGACCGCCTAATTCACTTTCCTCTCCCGACCCTGTTCCTCCAAGGCCTGTATCCGTCTCTTCAGTGCTGGAATCTGTCCCAGTTGAATTTATTCTAATAGTAAAGTGAGTATAAAGTAGACCTGGATCTTTCTCGTAATCAAAGGCTGAATCAGTTTCAGAGGATTCTGTTTCTCCTGAAGAATCTGAACTGAGAGTATCGGAGAACCTGTTCTCCTGCAATTGAGGATAGACATTTTCAAATCTGTAGCTAAACGAACCGTCTCCCTCATCTAAAACAGCGTTCTCAACAGCCATACTGGACTCTAAAACTTCTTTAATAGTAGTTCTCGCGACTTGAGAGTCAGATTCGACTTCTATACCCACATCGGAACTGCTGTCCTTATGGATTTCATGATTTACATTGATAGAAACACAACCTGAAGCGAGTACAGCCAGTAAAACAACAGATACAATCTTGAAATCAGATTTCATAGTAACTAATCAGTAAGTTACTATTTTAATTTTAATTCATCATTCGGAGACAATCCTAGAGGCCTACAAAATTAATCAGGTCTCTTTTTTCTTGAAACGGCTTTCATGTTCAGGAGATTCGAAGAACTCTGCTGCTTTCGCGAAACGCGGTGTCCTTGATATTGCCCTGATCAAACGAGAGAATCTCGTTGAACGTGTTAACTCCGATGAACGGAAAAACTCAGCTATCCTCCCAGAACGAGCTCCTTCGGCCAAATGTGCCGTGTGTTGGCCGATATCCACAAGATCAGCTGCGATGAAAATCCCTTCAACTATACGGAATACAAGGAAAAAAGGCAAAATAGCGATGACTTCAAGCCAGTGATTCCTGAAAAATCCTTCCCAAGTAGAGGCCCTATGAACTTTGAAAGCAAGATCAACTACAAAAATAGTAATAACTACGTTATCAAGTAAAACAATCTGGCCATGAATATCATGAGCGAAATCCGTGAAGAAAATCTCCACTAAAACAATGAAAAGCACTCCTAACAAAGCCGGGACAATCAAACGATCAGCCCATTTCTCAATTTTCTCCAGTACAGGCCTCATACACAAAATTAACGCAACTATTATTTAAAAACTATATAGACTAGCCTTTGAAATATTGAGATAAGAAGAAAAAGAAAGAAACTTCTAAGACAGTTAATTTATCATTCTAGAATGATTTCAGGCTTCCAAGATTATCTCTTTCTTGATTGTTGGCTTCTGTTCTCAGCCATTTTCCGTCATGTAACTTCAATGCATCGCCCTCCGTCCATCTTCCATCCTTCAAATACGCCGTCTTGATATCCTTCCCTTTCTTGAGATGCTTAACAACTTTTTTCCTCTTGAAAACTTTCTTCGCTCTCATTCAAGATCCCTACTAGTTTTAAGTTGGACAATCTGTCCATCATCATTCCTTCTAACTTTTTTCACATAATATTCTGTCATTTTTTATCTCCTTCAACACTACTAGATAGACAATGATATATAGCTATGCTCTCGAGAAATCCATTCTAAACCAAAACAAAGGAATCTTATAGATTTTTAGATAGCTGAAAGGAATAGTAACGTTTCATGGATTTGTTAAGGAAAGAAAATATGTTTAAAATATGTGTTAAATACGCCCGCACAGGGATTTGAACCCTGGATCTGCACCTCCGCAAGGTGCCGTCTTTCCACTAGACCATGCGGGCCTGTTTAACGGGTTATTAGTTTGATGTTTTAAACCCGGCGGAAAATTAATCTGTTTAGAATTTTTTCAGAACATACTGTCTGTTTATCCTTTTATTTCCAATTAATCCCTGAAAGCATTTGTTTAAATTCTTTTTGTGATGGAACAGGCCCTATTACTTCCGCTTCAAATTTCCTTCCTTCTTGACCCATTAAGCTCCATTCTCCTTTCCACTTCCACTTGACTACCATAAAATACTCTGATCTTTCAGGCAAATAGCCTATACTCACGTTAATAGAATCTACATGTGAACGACAACCCGCAGAAACCATTCTCTTTACAATCTTTTGTTTGTCTCTTATTTTTCCTCTAGAGCATAATTTCCATCCCATAGCTGATGGTTGATCGTTTTTATAAGAACCTTTGATTTGTTCAGGCAGTCTATTGTTCAGAAAATCCTGAAACTCTGGGAAAGTCATTTTCCTACTGTGTGTAAGTGTAGATCTCTCATACAAGTGTCTAATCGTCTTCCTTAACTCCTCAGAGTAACTTTCACTGCCATCTAAGTCGAACTTCATGTCAGGATTTACTTTTTTCCAGATTTTAAAATCTATTTGAGATAAATTAGAGTACATCTTACAATCTAGTTTTAAAGATTCTCTGTTAATCGTGTTTGTATAAGGTGAAAAAATTAGAATGGGAAGATTTCATGTGTTTACAAGGTTAGTCCGGAAGATGCTGAAACCGATTTAGAAGCTATCAAAGATCAGATCAGAGATCTTCTTGATGTTCAGGATATGGGCGAGGAAGAAGTTGCTTTCGGCTTGAAGGCCATCAAAGTATCATGTATCACAACTGATGAAGAAGGAGGTACTGATACTGTTGAGGAGAAGCTTGAAAAACTGGATAACGTCCAGAGCTACGAGCTTGAGCACTTCGACAAGCTGTAGAGCTTAATTCCTCTTAATTTTTTCTATTAATTTACTTGATTTTATCAGCTCTCTATTATCGACTACCAGTTCTGAAAAAGCTGCGAAAGGAATTGTAACAGCCACAACAATCAACAACACTTCAAATGTGAATTGTTCTCCTGTAGCTAATTTTACTGCTATCAAGTCTTCTGTCACTCCTAGTAAGACTCCCACTATAAGAAATTCTGTGAATCGTTCCAACCTTTCTTTCTTCATACATGTATTTTCTATAAAGAGACGGATAAAAAGAGGCCTCGAAGACAAAAGCTTATTTATCATTAATGAGTGAAAACAGAATCATGGCCAAGTTCAATGTGACAGTCTGGGATGGAGAAGGTGCTAGCAGTGAAAGAGAAGACAGTCTATACGAGGAGTTCGATGAGGCTTATGAAATCAACGTAAGAAAGGCCTTGGAAGATGTCGATGAACTGTTTCTCGGCGATAATATGGGGAAGGAGACTTGGCCAGTCAGCGAAGTCGAGCGAGCTCTAGAAGATGAAGGTGTCGAAGATATCGAATACAGTGAAAGAACAGGATGTAGTGGAAAATTCCTGAGAGATTTTAATATCGGAAAAGCACCTTACAGAGTATTCGTTGATATGGGAGAGAAAAGTTCTACAGACGAAATTGCTTCCTCACTACAAGACACAGTAGAGAGATGGAACGATAAATACCAGAGAGGCTTGAGGCCAAGAGCAGCGGTAAGAGGAGAATAAAAAACTAATTATCAGAAAGTCTTTTCTCCACCGTTACAGGCTTTACAGCCGTTTTCAAGTTTACATACTTCACATACTATACTTCCGCATACTTCGCACGTCTGTGTTCCTGATCTTTCGCCACAGTTGTCGCAAGGCTTTTTCAGATCCATAGTACTTGTTTAAATCTCATACCCTAAAACTTTTTCTATGGGAGTAGATCTAGGAGAGTTAGTTGAAAGCAAAGACATAGAATTCGCTGACTTGAACGATAAAGAGATAGCCATCGACGCGATGAACACTCTTTACCAGTTCCTCTCGATCATAAGGCAGAGAGATGGAACACCTCTCAAGGATTCTAGCGGAAACATTACTTCCCATCTTTCAGGCCTCTTTTACAGGAACATCAATCTCCTGGAGAACAATATCAGGCCCGTCTACGTTTTTGACGGCGATGCACCGGATTTAAAGGAGAAAGAAACTACTAAAAGAAGGAAAAAGCGAGAAGAAGCTAAAAAAGAGTGGAAAAAGTTAAAGGACGAGGGAAAGATCTCAGAGGCCTATTCTAAAGCCACTCAGTCAAGTAAATTGACTTCTGACATGATAAAGGAATCAAAAGAACTTCTTGATGCTATGGGCATCCCTTATGTCCAGGCTTCAAGTGAGGGAGAGGCCCAGGCAGCTTTTATGGCGACTAACGGCGATGTTTATGCTGTAGGAAGCCAGGACTGGGACTGCCTTCTGTTCGGCGCCGATAAAATGGTGAAGAATCTCACCACAAGAAAAAAAAGGAAGACTTCAGGCGGAGGACGGAAAGAAGTAAGTACAGAGCTGATCGAACTGGAAAAAGTCCTGGAAAATCTGGAAATCTCTCATGAAAAACTTGTCTGGATGGGGCTCTTGATGGGTACGGATTTCAATCCAAAAGGCATCCACGGAATAGGCCCGAAGACAGCGTTGAAGCTTGTAAAGGAATATGAAGACTTTGACGAATTAATGAAAGATGATAAAGTCGAATGGCAGGAGGAAAACGATCCTTACGAGATCAAAGATTTCTTCATGGATCCGCCTGTAGAAGAAATCGAATATGAGAAAGGAGAGTTAGATAAGGAGAAAGTAAGAGAGATACTTGAAAAACATGATTTCTCAGATAAAAGAATAAATTCAGGCCTCTCAGATCTGGAGAAAGCATTAAATTCCCGTCAATCAGGCCTCAACAGCTTCATGTAGACGATAAAAAACTTATTGATTTCTATACTCCTGTAAGAGTATTTCCATCATTTCTCCTAATTCCTTGTATCCTTCTCTAATATCATTGATCTGTTCTTCCTGGGCCTCTACTCTCTCCACAAGTACCTCTACAGTTTTCTCAGTTTCGCCGGCCTCTACTATCTGTTCAAGACGTGTAATCCTCTGATCCAAGGCCTCTAGATACTCATCGTCTGTCGTTGAACGTTGTATTACTTCCTCAAGTTTCTTATCCAGAGACTCAAATACTTCTGTGTCTATTTCTTCGCCTTCCTTCTCTTTATTGGATTTCAAGTCTTTGTATTCATCCAAAGAAAGTAGTTTAAGCTGTGAAAGATCATCGAAATCATTAAAAATCCACTTAAAATCACTGACAATCGATTTAAGACCATCCAGATCATCTCTTATCTCTGAAAAGCTTTCCTGGCTTTCATTTGACTCTACTTTATCTATACGTGTCTCGATATTATCGATAGCTACTTCAAGTTCTTCCACACGCTTTTCTTCTATAATACTTCCTTCAACATCTTCAAGAGATTCCTTTAATTGATCTACAGAATCATTAATCTCTTCTAAATCTTCCTTAGAGGCCTCTAAATCTTTCTTTGTCTGATTAATGGCTTCTTCCTTTTCCCGGAATCTTTCATGTAGATCATCAACATTATCCTTGATCTCTTCCGTATCTGACTCCAGATCATTGATACTTTCCTCTACATCATTCAACTCTTCTTCCGAGACTTTATCCTCAATCTTATCTTCAGTTTCTGTTATACTTTCTTTCAGACTCTCTAACTGTGTCTTAAGGCCATCTAGATCTTCTTCAAGAGTTTCAAGTCCCTCAGTTGTGTCTTCACTTTTGATCTGTTCCTCCAATTCTTCGAGACGGACCTCTATCTCCTCGTTCAGATCATCTATACGCGATTCTACATCATCGATCTCTTCATCAACATCTATATCGTACTCTGGCTCTTGATCCTCTAATTCATCTAGCCTATCTCTCAGAGTATTTAGATTGTCTTTCATATCCTTCAAGAGATCAGTCTTTTCAGCCAGTCTATCTTTTACTTTGTTCACTTCTTCGTTAAGCTCTTCTACATCTTTACTATCATTCAAGTCATTTATACGGGATTTAACATCCTCAAATCTGTCCTCGAACTCGTTTTCAAGCCTATTTATTTCCTCTTCTAGGCCTGGATCCGTATCATCGATCTCATCGATTTTATCTTCTAACTCTTTGAAATCATCTACTTGAGATTCTAGATCCTCGATCTCATCTCTCAACTCTCCTTTATCCTCATTTTGAGTATCTTCTACACTCTCTTCTAACTCATCAAGCTGAGATTCGATCTCATCAAGTCTCTCAGCCTCTAATTCATCTTCAACTTCTTCTGATTCTTCTTCAACGTCATTTTCTTCCTCATCGTCTTGATCATCTTTTGTTTCTTCGTTCTGAGGCTCTAGATCTCTCTCTTCAACTTCTTTTTCATCTTTCAACTCATCTTCTTCCGAATCGTCCTCCATCTCCGATTCATCGGAGCTATCTTCGAAAAGTACGTCAGAGTCCTCTTCACGTTCTTCTTCGTTTTCTTCTGACTGTTCTTCATTCGTTTCTTTCAATTCATTTGACTCTTCAGTTGCTTCTTCAGTTATTTCCTGTTGTTCGGATTCCTCAGTTTCGTCGTCTCCGAAAAGAACTTTCTGCTGGCCTTCATTTTCTTTCTCTGCATCTGTTTCATCTTCAGTTTCTTCATCGTCTCCGAATATTACATCGCCAGCCATTTTTTGATACACCTGTATGAGTTGAGGAAGTCAAAACGTTAAAAGCCTTTTTCACTGAAGCAGAACAACACTCGAAAAACGGATTTTTATTAACTCGTGGAACGAATTAGAGGCCTGTGAGACCTGTTTTACTTGTAGTGATGGATGGAGTCGGACTCAGAAAAGAAACTGAAGGCAACGCTTTCAAGCAAGCCAGTACCCCTAACATAGGAAGACTTATGTCCAGAGAAGGCTTTGCTAAATTAGAGGCCTCCGGTCCCGCTGTAGGACTGCCCAAAGGATACACAGGTAACTCAGAGGTAGGCCACTTACACCTTGGCGCAGGTCGGAGAATAGATCAAAGACTGACAAGAATAAACAAAGCGATAGAAAATGAAGAATTAAATGAAAAAAAGGCTCTAAAGAAAGCTTTTGAGAGAGCTGAGGAAAATAATACTACAGTAAATCTCGCAGGAATAATATCTGACGGCGGGATACACGGACATATTGATCATCTCAAGGCTCTTATGGAGATCGCTTCAGACTACGATGTTGAAGTGAAAATACACGCTTTCACTGATGGGAGAGACGTAGCTCCAAAATCAGCGGAAAAATTCCTGGATCAAATAAAGGCCTGGACGGAAGAATTCGGAGGTGAGATCGCGACTGTTATGGGTCGGTACTACAGCATGGATCGTGATCGCAACTGGGATCGGACGCACAAAGCATACAGAGCGATGGCTCTCGGGGAAGGATTCAAGTTCTCCGATCCAGAAGAAGCTCTAAAGAAGACATACGAGGACGGAGACTACGATTATTTTGTACAGCCTTCAGTCTCCGAGAACTACAGCGGGATGACAGATGAAGATGAAGTGATTTTCTACAACTTCCGAGCCGACAGAGAGAGACAGATAGAAGAGGAGTTAGTGAAAAATGTTGATCCAGATGAGCATGAGGAGCCAATCAATCCGAATTTCACATCGATGTTCCAATATGAGCACGAGATCGAGGCACCTGCCATATTCGAGAAAAAGATAGTGGAAAACACTCTGGGAGAAAATATAGAGAAAGCAGGCCTCTCACAGTTGAGAGTCGCTGAGAGCCAGAAAAGGCCTCACGTAACGTTTTTCTTTAACGGACAGAGAGAACTCAAGTTCGAACACGAGGAAAGAAGATTCATAGAATCAGACAAGATAAAATCATTCAACGAAAAGCCGGAGATGCACGCCGACGAAATCACAGAAATAGCGATACAAGCCATCGAAGAAGGAGAGAAAGACTTCATACTACTTAATTTTGCCAACTGCGACTTAGTCGGACATACAGCAGACCTAGAAGCAACTAAGAAAGCAGTTGAAACAGTCGACAGAAACATCGAAAAACTAGTGAAAGCAGTAGAGGCCTCTGAATACGCCATGATACTGACAGCAGATCACGGCAACTGTGAAAATGTTGGAACAGAAGAAAATCCGGACACATCACATACGTTGAATCCTGTTCCCCTGACAGGCCTCAAAGTAGACTTCAAGGATTACTTAGAAGAACACGAGTTATGGGAAGTGGAGAAAATTGTTGAAGACTTGCTGAAAATTTAGCAGTAATCTCCAGATTGATCGCTATTATCTGCCCAGTCACAGCCATCATTATATGCTTGGTCTCTTATACCTGCCGCACCACTACCCTCATCAGGACATTGAAGCGAATTCCTGTACCTGACTTCTGCAATTCCACAGGAAGAATCATCTCTTCTATCTTCTGAAAAGTCTCCGAACTCTTGAGATTCGGACTGGAGCATAGAAGTAACGACAACAGCAGCGACTATCAGAGTCATCGCCACCATGATGATCTCCAGCGTCTTATCCATGGATACCATTTCAACACTCCATGTATAAAAGACATTATGCCTGAGAAACTGCTTTCCACAGCACCTACCTTAATCAAAACAACATAAACAACAAAACATATTTAAAAGTCACTACACATACACAGTAACAATATGACAGAAAATACTATTAGTCGCCGGAAAGTACTTGGAATACTTGGAGGAGCAGGAACAGCAGCTATAGCAGGATGTGGAGGAAGCGAAGACGTAGACGTCCCCGATCCTGAACAAGATCAAAATCAAGGAAGCGATCCATCTAGTGGCCAAGGAACAGAGGAACAGGAAGACGCACTCCAAGAGGCTCCATTCGAAGACAGACTGGAGCCAAGTTACGCAGAACAACACGAAGAAGCAATGCAAGACGTCAATCAATACAGAATAGACGTTGTATCAAAGGCATCAGTTAATGGGCCTTTATTAGAAGGAGCAATAAAAGTAAACGAAGAAACGGACGAAATACTGGCAGAATTTGACTTAGCCTCTAGTGGAGGATTCTATCAGAATTTAGGTACAAGTGTAGAAATCTACAGAAACGGCGACGAAGTGCTTGCCAGAGTAGACGACGGTGAACTAAGTTACGGGCAGGGAGAGCCGGATCAACTTGACGGAAACGTAACAGACTTCGACACAACATCACAACTAATCCTTCCAAGCGAAATGATGAGGCCCGGGGACAGTGTAGAAGGCCTACTTGAGAATGTCCCAGTATATCTCGATTCAGACAGAGACAGTCCTGAACACAACAACGTTGATGGAGAAAGCTTTGTCTACAACGTAGACGTAGTCGATCTCGTACAAGGAGACTTCGGAGAATGGTTGAAAAATGAACCGAGATCAGGATTTAACGCAGAGGTCTCTTTGGACAAAGAAAATGGATATGTCAATTCCTTCAATGTTGAATTTAATAGGCAAGTTCAAGAAGAAGGAGGTCTACTTCCGCATAAGTATAGTGCTTCAATTGGGGAAGAAAACTATGGAGATTTAGAGCCTGATTGGGCTCCAGTGGCTCGTGACGTTTAATTACAAGAAGATACTCCACAGAGAGTCTTACAATCCGTTCCAGTCGTCCAGTCACAACTTGGATTGTTAGTTATGATAGGAGTGACAGCTGAATCATCCGGACATTGTCTTTCTGCTCTGGCCTGTGCTATTCCGCAGGAGGCCTGACTTTCTTGGTCTCCTGCGAACTGATTGAAGCTGTTGGACTGGCTCTGAAGCATCGAGATGACGACGACAGAGGCCACGACTAGTACAGTGGCCACGAGCACGACCTCAAGAGTCTTGTCCATTCTTG
>Ga0209965_1000044_pt1 | contig 40386 bp, 40 predicted proteins | sample SalPon2_B_H2O_MG_FD_185707 | JGI IMG/M metagenome (GOLD analysis project Ga0209965, IMG submission 185707) | Salt pond water microbial communities from South San Francisco under conditions of wetland restoration - Salt Pond MetaG R2_B_H2O_MG... | ecosystem: Environmental > Aquatic > Non-marine...
GCGTACATCAATACGGATCGACCGTGTGTGTTCACGCATGACGACACTGCGCCCGACGCCATACAGCTACGAGATCGAGTTCGACGTGATCGGCGACCGCCGGGAGGCGTACGACCGATGGGTCGCTGAAAACGGGATGCCGTGGATCACCCACGAGACGGTGGCGGCGTTCGACGTCTGGCAGAACGACAAGGGGCTCTCGCCGGAGGTCAAGTTCCAGTTCGGATTCCGCACGCTCGACGCCTGGGCGCGGTTCGTCGACAGCCGGTGTCACGTCATGGCGACGGAGGGACTACGACGGTTGGTCACGGGGCTCGAAGCAACGCTCTGGGAGCGTGACGGCATCCGGCTAGACGTGACCGAAGCGGCCGACGAGCACCTCCCCTCCACTGGCGACTGCGAGCAACGACACTCGGTCACCGAGGAGATTCGATGAACGACGCCATCGAGGCGGCGCTCCGTTCGGTTCCGGCGCCCTCATCACCAGTGACAAACGAGACCGAGCGACGAGAAGCGGGAGCCGAACACGGGGATGCAGGCGGGCAGGAAGCGGGAGCCGAAGCCGACATTGTCTCCGCGGGCCTCGTCGGCGACGTCACAGTAGACGGTGACACCGCTACGATTCCGCTAGCTTTCGGGGCACCCTACTCACCGGCCGAGACGGGGTTGGCGAAAGCGATCCGGAGTGCGGTCGAGGCGGCCGGCTTCGAGCCGTCACTGTCGGTTGCTATCGACGACGAGACGCCTGCGGCCGGTGACGCGCCAATCGTGATCGCTGTCTCCTCGGGCAAAGGTGGCGTCGGAAAGAGCACGATCGCAGTGAACCTCGCGGCGGGGATGGCTGATCGCGGTGCGGCGGTCGGGCTATTCGACACGGACGTGTACGGTCCGAACGTGCCGCGGATGCTCGGCGTCCAAGGTGAGCCGGTCCGAGCCGACCAGCATCAACAGATTGTCCCGGTCGAAGCACACGGACTCAAGTTGATGAGCGTCGGCTTTCTCGTCGATGAGGACCTGCCAGTCGTCTGGCGTGGCTCGCTCGTAGACCAGACGCTGACCGAACTCTGGCACGACGTCAACTGGGGGCACCTCGATTACGTCGTCGTCGATCTCCCACCCGGCACCGGTGACGCCCAGCTCACGATGCTCCAGCAAATGCCCGTCGTTGGGTCGGTAGTCGTGACGACGCCACAAGATGTCGCGCTCGACAATGCCCGCAAAGGGGTCCGGCTGTTCGACGACCACGAGGCCGACGTTCTTGGCATCGTCGAGAATATGAGCGCGTTTACCTGTCCGAGCTGTGGCGACCACCACGAGGTGTTCCGCGCCGGTGGCGGCAGCCGGCTCGCCGAGGAGTTCAACCTCCCCGTGTTGAGCCGAATTCCCCTTGACCCGGCCATCGGCGAGGCCGGCGAGGTCGGCGAGCCGATCGTGCTTGACGACTCGCCGGTCGCCGAGCGGTTCACCGACCTCGCCGGCGCAGTGATGGACCACGTGGGATGGCATCGGCGACGATCGCACGCATCCGGGGGAACGGACTGGCCTTGAAGCCGGTTGGGACACACAAACGTAGTGACGTCGTCTGTACAGATCGACTCGGGCGATACAGCGCCCTCCGCGAGGTTCACCAGACGGCGGTGCCACGAACTGAAAACGCGAGCAACCCATAACCCCCACAGACGCCGCGTTCAGGTATGGGTTCACACTGCCTGATCGTCGGGGGGAACGCGGCGGGGATGAGCACGGCGACGCGCTTGCGGCGGTTAGACGAGGGTGTAGACATCACGATCGTCGAGTCGACTGACACCGTCTCGTATGCGAGTTGCGGGCTCCCGTATCACCTGAGTGACACCGTCGTCGAATCCGACCTTGCGGTCATGGGCGTCGACCAGCTCAGTGCGGCATTCGATCTCGACATTCGAACCGAGGAGACGGTCACCGACGTCGCGCCTGATGAAACGCGCGCGACGATAACCCCGAGCAACGGCGAGTCCTACGAGCTGGCGTACGACGACCTCGTGCTTGCAACCGGTGCAGAGCCGCTTGTGCCGCCGATGTTCGACGTCGATGCGCTCAAGGGGTGTCACACGCTGCGCACCGTCGAGGACGCAATCACCATCCGTGACCGGGTCGACGACGCTGAAGAGGCACTGGTCATCGGTGGCGGGTACATTGGGATCGAGGTGGCAGAGAACCTCCACGAGGCGGGCCACGATGTCGTCGTCGCCGAGCTACTCGACCACGTGATGCCGAACACGCTGGGTCCAGAGATGGCGACCCGCGTCGAGCAACACCTCACCGAGCACGGTGTCGAACTCCAACTCGGTGTCGGCGTCGAGTCGTTGACACAGGCCGACGATGGCCTGATCACGGCGTCGATGGACGGCGCGACCGACCGCACGTTTGACCTCGTGGTGATCGCCACCGGCGTCAGACCCCGAACCGGCCTCGCCGAGGCCATCGGGCTCGACCGCCACGAGAGCGGTGCGGTGCTGGTCGACGACAGACTCCGAACGAGTGAGTCATCGATTCACGCGGTCGGTGATGCGGTCGCGGCGCCGAGCGCGCTCGAGGAGGGGCACGCTTGGATCCCCCTCGGCGGGCCGGCCAACCGACAAGGACGGGTGGCCGCCAACGATATCGCCGGCCACGACGACACATTAGACCCCGTTCTTGACACCGCGATAGCCAAGGTGTTCGATCTCGACGTGGGAACAGTCGGGTTCACTGAGGCCGACCTCACAGAGGTCGACCGGCCCTACGAGACGATATACACCGCAGAACCGAGCCACGCCGAATACTACCCCGGCGCCGTCGATATCCACTTCAAACTGTTGTTCGATCCGGACGATGGAGCGATTCTCGGCGTCCAAGCGATCGGCGAGGCGGGCGTGGACAAGCGAATCGACGTGTTGGCGACCGCGATATCACACGGCGATACGGTGTTCGACATCCGGGATCTCGATCTGGCGTACGCCCCGCCGTACGGGGCCGCGAAGGACCCCGTCAACGTGTTAGGAATGATCGGCACGAACGTCCTCTCTGACGTGGCAAACGTGATCCACCTCGAGGAGTTCTTCGAGGAGCGCGAGACCGCGACCGTCGTCGACACTCGGCCACCAACGATGCGCGAAGCGCAGGGGTCGATCCCAGGCGACGAACACGTCCCGCTCGGTCGACTGCGCTCGTGGGCCGCCGAGTGTGAGGGTGACGAAACGGTGTTGACCTACTGTAAAATCGGGAAGAGCTCGTACATGGCAAGTCGTATTCTCGAACAAGAAGGGATCGACGCCCGGAGCCTCACCGGCGGATACTACCGGTACGAGCTGGCCGCTTCGGCGGACGACTGATCACGTCGCGAACTGACTCATCACGTTTCCTTCGGCGCGGGCCAGCCGCTGTGAAAACGCCGACGTGGAGATGTCGAGCTGCCCGGCAAGTGACGCCATCGAAGGACGCTCGCCGGCCTCGTAGTACCCCTCATCAATCGCCAACTCGAGCGCTTCGCGCTGTTTCGGCGTCAACGCCGAGACGTCGACCTCGTATATCTCGTCGCTGAGCTCTTCACCGCTGCCGGTGTGGGTCATGCTCACGAGCTGAACGGTAGAGCCGATCTCGTTGAGGTCGGCGACGAGGTTCGAGACCACCGCAGAGTTGGGGAGGAACGCCTTCACGAAGAACGAGCGGTGCTCGGCGCGAACGAAGTGTGGAATACAGCCGTACGCCGCGAACACCGCGGTCGGGCAGTGATCACAGACATCATCGGTGTGGTACTTGGTGATAACGCGGTCTTCGGTGTCGTCGTCAGGGCGATCGTGACGCCGCGGGTGTCCGTCGGTACGTGGCTCACCGTCGCCGGCGGACGCATCAACCCCGAGCTCAGCAGGCTCACAGGACTCGCACACTGTGACCTCGGTGTGACACGTCTCCCCTGCGACCCGTACGTCGACGTCCAGTACGTCGCCGTCGAGATCGTCGATGAAACAGGGGCCACCGCGTTCGATCTCGAGGACGACGCGGAGGTCACGGTTCTCGACGGTCGTCGACGGGGCGTCTACGACCGACGCGTTTCCATCAGAACGGGTCATACTCGCTCGTTCGTCAGCAGCGATAAAAATGTACCCCGCCGCGTCACCGCGTAAGAATTCGGGATACAGAGCCGCGCACGGTGGACTACGCCTCGTCGGCGAGGTCGTCGATCCACGTCAGCACCGCCATTGCCTTCGGAAACCCGACCGTCGGTGCCGCCAACAGGGCCACGTGACGCAGGGTATCGGGGTCGATCCCTTCCTCGAGGCCCCGGCGGACGTGCGAGTGCACCGCACCTTCGGATTCGGCGCCCGCCGCAAGCGCGAGTTTGACCAGTCGTTTCGTCTCGCCGTCGATCGGACCGGCCGTGGCGCACGCCTCGCCGAGGTCGGCGTACGCCTCCCAGACGTCTGGGTGTCGGTCGGCGAGGTCACCGGCGGCAGAAGGGAGCTCTTCGCTGTCGTCAACTGTGTCTGCCATTGGTCGATGTTCTCGGGCCGATACTAAGTTGTTGTGGAGACGACCATCACGCGAGCCGACGGACCGATTGAGGTCCGATCGGGTGAGCAAAAACCGGATGACGACGGCAGTTAGCCGGCGGCAGAGCCAGCCATTTGGTCTTCGTACCGTGTCTCCCACGCGATCCGGGCGGTAATTTCACGCTTTCCGCGCCCGGTTAGCCCGTACTCGTTGGTCCGTTGGTCGCGGCGCCGTTTGTACAAGAGCCCCTTCTCAACCAGCGTGTCGAGATTTGGATAGAGCCGGCTCTGATGGATCTCGGTGTCGTAGTACTCGTCGAGCTCGTGTTTGATCGCCAGGCCGTGTGGCCGCTCGAGCCCCGCGGTCACGTACAGCAGGTCACGTTGGAACCCTGTCAGATCGTGCATACAGATCGATGTGTCCGCGGTGGTGTTTGGGTATGTGCTGCCTACGCGAGTCAGATGGTCGACAATGCCGCGTGTTATTGACCCTATTGCAGGCCGACAGTTCCGCATGCTCGAATTATCGGTTTCGACGTCTGAGTGATCGGCTACACCAGTCACTCATCCCCGTGTATAGGTGTGATCAAGCGTACGCGATGTTTAGCTCAAGTTCGTTGGCGGCACCGAGCAAGTACGCTGGTAGCTCGTTGGTGAGTCTGTCGCCGACGAGCCGGTGTGAGGGGCCAGAGACACTGAGCGCGCCGACGACCGTATCCTCGACGACCACTGGAACGCCCACGGCGTTGAGCCCGGGCACGTTCTCTTCTCGATTGAGACTGTACCCTCGTTCTCGAATCCGTTCGAGCGCTTCGAACAGTTGTTGTTCGTCGGTGATCGTGGCGTCGGTGCGGGCAGCCAGCGACCGTTCGTTGAGTATCTCCGATGACCGCTCGTCGGTCATCGCTGCCAGAATAGCCTTTCCAGCGGCCGTCGAGTGAAGTGGAATCCGACTTCCGATGCCGGGGTCCGTGCGGACGCCACGCGTGCCGACGGCACGACAGAGGTACACGGCCTCGCCGTGCTCTTCGACGATGTACTGTGCTCGCTCGCCTGTCTCAGTCGCGATTTCGGCGACCTTGTCGCGAGCGAGCTCGTATCCCGGGTGGCTCCGACACGCCCGCTGGCTCAACTGGAGGAATCGCAGTCCGAGCTGGTAGCCGTTCGAACGTTCGACGACCAGCCCGAGCGATTCGAGTGTCTGTAGGTGCCGAAACACGGTGCTCTTGGCGTACGGCACCTCGCGGGCGATGTCGGTCAGCGTGGGGTTGGTGTCGGCACGTACCTGTTCGACGATTTCGAACACCGTCTGGGCGGTGCCGACGCGGTCTCGGTGCGATTCGTCCTCCGTATCGGTCATATACCTACCGGCGAGCGCCGATAGAAATGTGTTCCGCACCGTCGAATAAAATAGTAGCTTCCCCTACCAGTACCGTTATTATACAATAGATAGTGACAAACCGGTATGCCAGTCCCGCGGTTCGATATCGACTTGACGGAGAGCCAGCGCCGCGTACGCGAGTCGATAGAAGCGATCTGTGACGATTTCGACCACGAGTATTGGCGACGGCACGCCCGTGAGGAAACCTATCCACACGAGTTCGTCGACGCGCTAGCCGCGGAGGGCTGGCTTGGAGTGCTCATTCCAGAGTCGTACGGGGGTAAGGGTCTCGGGACGCCAGAGACGGTGGTGATGATGGAAGAGATCGCCGCAAGCGGGGCCGGATTTGGCGGTGCACAGACGATTCACGGGGGCATATACAACTCGCCACCACTGGTGAAAAATGCGAGTCCAGACCGCAAGGAGACGTTGCTCCCGAAGATCGCACGGGGGGAGGTCTCGATCCAGGCGTTCGGGCTGACAGAGCCCGAGGCGGGATCCAACGCGCCGAGCATGGAGACGTTTGCCCGGCGTGAGGGGGACGAGTACGTCGTCTCCGGCGAGAAGATGTGGATCTCCCGGGTCGACGTGAGCGACTACATGTTGTTGGTCGCTCGGACCAGTCCCAAGTCGGCGGTCGACAAGCGCACGCGCGGCATCTCCACCTTCCTCGTTGATCTGGACGACGCGCGGTCACAGGGACGATTGGATAAAGAGCCCATCGAGAAGTCCGCGAGCACGTTCGTCAACTCCTATCGGCTGACATTCGACGATCTTCGCGTTCCAGCCGAGAACCTGATCGGCGAGGAAGGCGCGGGATTTTACCAGGTTCTCGACGGCCTGAACGAAGAACGGCTCGTCATTGCCGCAGAGCTGATCGGGATGGCCGAGCTCGCCCTGTCGAAAGGTGCCGAGTACGCCACAGATCGGGAGATATTCGACCAGCCGATCGGTGCGAACCAGGCGATCCAGCACCCGCTGGCGGCCGCACACGCTGAGGTCCAGGCGGCTCGGCAGGTGACGTACGAGGCCGCGAGTCGGTCCGCCGAGGATAGTCTTGACCGGGAGTCGCTCGGTGCCCGTGCAAACGCGGCGAAGTACCTCGCCGCCAACGCCGCATCAAGCGCGGCGGATGCCGCCGTGCAAGCTCACGGCGGGAAGGGGATCGCTGTCGAGTACGACGTGGAGCGGTACTTCCGTGAGGCGCGGCTCTCTCGGCTCGTGCCCATCGCCCAAGAACTCGCGCTCAACTACATTGGCGAGCGGGAGCTCGGACTCCCACGCTCGTACTGAGCGGTTCGAGAGCGACGATACCGCAATCAGTGACACCATGACCCGTACCGTCACCGGAACGACTCACCACCGATACCATACAACACATACACCTGACTCATGACCGACGACCCAGCCACTAACGAATCTAGTAGCACCGACGAATCCAGCAGCACCGACGAGAAACGACTGATAGCGGGCTGGCAGGGCAGGTACTACGAGGACTTCGCCGTTGGTGACGTGTACAAACACCCGTACGGTCGCACGGTGACCGAGACCGACAACGTCTGGTTTACGAACGTCTCGATGAACCTCAATCCGATGCACTTTAACGAGGCGTACGCCGCGACCACCGAGTTCGGCGAGCGACTCGTCGACGGCACGTTCGTCATCGCACTTGCGGTCGGCATGAGCGTGATCGACGTCAGCGCCAACGCAACCGCAAACCTCGGCTACGACGCGATACGCCACCACGCACCGGTGTTTCATGGAGACACGCTGTTCGCGGAGTCGGAGGTGCTCTCGAAACGTGAGTCCAGCTCCCGTGACCACGTGGGTATCGTCACGACCGAACTCCGCACGTACAATCAGGACGGCGACCTCGTCCTCTCGTTAGAGCGCACGCCGATGGTGCTGAAACGGTCACACGCCGACCCGACGGCCGCCCAGCCGATAGGGTGGCCAGAAGGCATCGGAACCCAGCCGGAGGATATCTCGTGAGCGGACCGTCAGAGTCGAACGACACCGGGGTACCAACGGCGACAAACCCAGTGCCGTCGACGCGACTGAACGGTAGCCTGCCGATCGTGACGCCCGCCGAGGCCGCAGCGAGCGTACCAGAGACGGCGACCCTGTTGGTCTCTGGATTCGGCGGCGTTGGGTATCCAAAGCTCGTTCCAGAGGCGATAGCAGCCGGCGACCAACGCGAGTTGACCGTCGTCTCTGGTGGTGGTGTCGGCGACGAGATCGACCGTGACCTCGTCGAGTCAGGAGACATGGCGCGGCGGTACCCGTTCGTTCCGAACGAGACGGTTCGAGACGCGGTCAACGCAGGTGAGGTGGCGTTCCACGACAGACACATCTCACGGCTCGCCGATGAGGTTCGATTCGGCGGTCTTCGCGCCGGCATCAACGGACCGACCGTCGCCATCGTGGAGGCCGTGGCGATCGGGAGCGACTGGCTGATCCCATCGACGTCTGTCGGACACTCCCCGGCGTACATTGAGACGGCGGACCACCTCATCGTCGAGGTAAACCGTGCACAGCCGCTCGAACTCGGTCGGGTCCACGATATCTACCTCCGGCAGGCGCCACCACACAGAGGGCAGATCCCGCTCGACGACCCGCTCGACACAATTGGCGGGCCGGCTATCAGGTTCGATCCGGAGCGGCTCGAGGCCGTCGTCGAGACTGACCGGCCCGACGACCCCTACGAGTTTCGGGAGGCGGAAAAAACTGAGCGGGCAATCGCTGACCATCTCTGTCGGTTCTTACAGGCGGAACTCGAGCGAAACCCACTGCTCGCGGAGCGGGTAAACCTCCAGTTCGGCGTGGGGTCGCTTGGGAACGCCTTAATGGGTGGACTGTCGGGTGTCGACTTCGGCGATCGCGAGGTGTCGTACGTCGGGGAGGTGGTACAGGACGGCCTGTTGGACATGCTCGACGGAGGCCAGCTATCCGGAGCGAGCGCCACCTCGCTCGCGCTCTCTGCAGACGGGCAGGCGCGATTATTCGACGATATCGAGCGCTACGCAGCCGACGTGATTCTCCGTCCGGCGGATATCTCGAACGCGCCTGCGCTGATTGATCGGTTCGGGGTCGTCGGGATCAACAGTGCAGTAGAGGTCGACCTCTACGGAAATGCCAACGCAACACACATTCGTGGGACGCGGGTGGTAAACGGCATCGGTGGCGGCGGCGACTTTGCTCGCAACTCCCGACTCGGGATCATCACCCTCCCCTCGACGGCTGTCGGTGGTGACGTGTCGCGGATCGTTCCACTCACCTCCCACGTCGACCACACGGAACACGACGCGAGCGTCGTGGTCACAGAACACGGTGTGGCCGACCTTCGGGGGCGCTCACCGCGCGAACGCGCCGAGGCACTAACCACAGTGGCGGACCCCGCGTTCCGCGACGGTCTCGAGCGCTATCGGCAGCGTGCGGCTACCGGCGGCGGCAACACACCACATGATCTCGAGTCAGCGTTCGATTGGACACAATAGCGGTTGAGAGCGGCGCGTCGGGGGGGATGTGGCACGGATTACTCGCAAAATAACAAAACTATCAGGATTAATTACGTTACACTTTTACCGGTGCGCTCTCTTCGCTATACCGCATGATAGATGATGACAGCACGAAGCGTCGGGACGTCGTCAAGGGGGCAGCAACACTCGGAGTCGTCGGCCTCGCCGGATGTTCTGGAGGCGGTGGTGACGGCGGCGAAAGCGGCAGCGACGACGGCGGCGACGGCGGCGACGACGGCGGTGAGGTGACAATCACGATCGGTGGCACCTCGACCGGGAGTTCGACGCAGGCAGCCGGCCAGGCGCTCGCACGAGCCGCCCAACAGCACAGCGACTTCCTCAACGTCTCAGTTCAAGAGACACAGGGGTGGACGGCGAACCTCTACGAGTACGACAACGACCAGATACCAGCGATGGGCGTCGACAACAACTCCCTCTCGAAGGCGCTCAACGAAGAAGGACCGTTTGCCGAGGATTCGGTCGGCAAACTCCCGAATCAGGGCTTTTTGTTCACGTCGTTGCAGATCCACTGGGTCGGACTGGAGGGGAGCGGCGTCGAGTCGGTCGCCGACTTGCGCGAGGGTGGCTACACGATCTACCCAATTCAGCCCGGCTTCGGAACGCGACTGCTCACCGAGGAGATCCTGAAAGAGGCGGAGCTCTGGGAGCAGAACGACATCCTCAACGTCGACACGGGTGACATTCCTGGAGCCGTCGAAGAAGGTCGCGTCGACGCGCTTTGTCTGTACGGGGCGAACGGCGTCAACCTCTCCGGCTGGTGTCAGGAGGTGGACGTCCGCAGCGGTGGGGGGCTGAACCTGCTCGAGGTCGATGACGAGTTCCGCTCGGTCGTCGAAGAGCACCCCGGAGCGATCCTCGAAGAGGTTGAGCCGTACGGGTACGAACAGGAAGTCACAGAGTACACCGACACGCTCACCGCCTGGTCGCTCGCCGGACAGTGGGCGTTCAGTCCGGACATCCCAGCGCGTGCGACCGAGGAAGTGTGTCGACTCGCGATCGAACACGAAGAGACGCTTCGTGAGTCGGACCCAACGACGCTTGAGTACACGCCTGAGGCGATGACACAGACGGTGATTCCCGAGATCGATGTCCACGCAGGCGTGGCCGACTTCTTCGAGGCCAACGACGTCTGGAACGACTCCTGGAGCCGCGGCGACGAGTAGCGCTCCCGGGAGCTTCACCATCCCTACATCCGACGAATGTCCACGAACTCCGAGACACCACCTGACGCAGACGACACCGAGCCGTCCTCAGCAGGGGACCTGCTCGGTAACGATCGCTCGCTTGAACTCGCCGACGGCCCAAGGGGGGAGCGACAGCTCTGGTTATACCTCCTTTCACTGCCGTTTTGGGCACTTGTCATCTTCGTGCCCACGGTCGTCGTGCCAAACGCACTGTCGGGTGCGTACGGAGCGTGGATACCGGCGCTCCTCGTTGAGGACCCGGCGGCAGCCGCAGAAACTGCCGAGTCGCTGTCGACGACCGTGCTCGGCGTCGCCGGTGCGGTCGGAATTCTCGGCGTAACGGCAGCTATCCTCAGGCTCGGCTCCGGGATCGAAGAACGGCTTCGGATGGCGCTCGTGTCGTACTCGATCCCGTTCTGGATGATCGTGATGTGGTACTCGTACACCCAGCAGATGCCCCGTGGACGGTACGCTGTCGCCTTCCTCGGATTCATCCTCGCGTTGTACGTGCTCTCCGAGCTCGACCGGCCGCTCATCGAGAAGCGCTGGCTCGAGGCGGGACTGTTACTCACGACTGGTCTCATCTCCGTCGTGACGAGCGGATACCTGTTCATGAACTACCAGTCCGTTGCGATCGACACGGTCGGGCGGGCGACGGAAGGACAGATCGTACTCGCGTTCTTCTTCACGCTCTCGATGATCTACCTCACGTGGCGCTCGTTCGGGCTCACGTTCCTCACGGTTGTGCTCATCGGGATCGGGTACGGGCTTGCGGGACCACAGATGCCCGGTGCGTTGAGCCACGGTGGGCTCTCACCCGATCGCATCCTTCGGATCCTTGTCGTCTCCGTCGACGGCTTCTACGGGTTCCTTACGAGACTTGTCGCGGCGTGGATCGCCTTGTTCCTCCTATACGCCGGGTTGTTGAAGGCGTACGGTGCCTTCAGCCTGATCCTCCGGCTTGCCGTCCGGTCGGCAAAGTACGTTGACTCGGGGATCGCACAGACGGCGGTTATCGCAAGCGCGGTCATCGGGTCGGTCAACGGGAGCCAGACCGCAAACGCCGGAATGACCGGGTCGTTCACGATCCCGTTGATGAAAGAAAACGGAATCAAACCGGAGACCGCGGGTGGGATTGAGGCCGTCGCCTCGACGTCCGGACAGGTGCTCCCGCCGGTGATGGGTGCCGGTGCGTTCATCATGGCATCGCTCATCACGGGGATTACCTACGTCGACGTCATCATTGCGGGGCTGATCCCAGCAGCAGTGCTCGTTGTCTCGATTGTGATGGCTGTCCACTACGTTGCGGCGCCACAGATCGCAGACCCCGAGATGAGCGGCGTGTTCTCCGAGGCGATGGACCGACAGGAGATGGTGCTTGAGTCGATCAAGTACGGAGTGCCGCTTGCGATCCTGATCTACGTGCTCGGCGTGTTACAGTACACCGTGATGACCGCCGCGCTCTACACAGCGCTGTCGATGATCGCCTTCGGTATCGGGATCCCGATTTTGCAGGCGACGCTGGCCGGAGAGAGCCGCCGGGACGCACTCGTCGGCACCCTAGAGCAGACAGTCGACGGCTTCCGTGAGGGCGTTATCGTGGTCGCGCCCGTCACGATCATCCTCGCGGCGATCAACGGGGTGGTCGACATCCTCATGGCCACCGGCGTTCCGACGGCGATATCGCTCACGCTCTTGGACCTCTCTGGAGGGGTCGCTATTATCGCGTTCATTCTCGCGATGATCATCTGCATCCTGCTCGGGCTCGGGATGCCGACCACCGCGGCGTACACCGTCGTCGCGCTCCTTGTCGCCCCGACACTTATCAGCCAGTTCGCCGTTCCCGAGTTCGCCGCGCACTTTTTCGTGTTCTACGCCGCGATCCTAGCCGGGTTGACGCCGCCAATCGCGACGTGCGTCGCCGTGACCTGTGGGATCTCCGGCGGCGGGTTCTGGACGAGTTGTAAGGAGGCGCTTCGGATTTCGGCTCCGCTCTTCGTGCTCCCGTTCGCTTTCGTGTACCATCCGGAGCTCGTTTCGGGGACGTTCGAACCGGCGGCGATCGTCTCGGGATTCCTCGCGCTCTTCGGGTCGATCGCGATGATCCACGGGATCAACTATCAGTTCGTCTTCGGTCGGGGGCAGACGTACGGCCTCCGGGTGGCGTTTTTCGTCGCCGGCGTCCTCGCGATGGTCCACCCGATGGTGCAGGTACAACTTGGCGCACTCACGGCAGTCGGTGGGCTGTACGTGCTCCAGACCGCCGTCGGACGACCGGACCCGCTGCGAACGCTCCGCGGTGCAGCGGGGTTGTTCTCCGGTCGCAAGCGGTAGGGTAATACGCCTCTTCGCGCCTCTTTAGCGTGACCCAATACATGGACCGTGACCTCTGGCAGACGGTCGGACTCGTCACGACGTGGCAGATCGCAGCAAGTATCTGCTACTACGCCGTCTTCGCGGCCGGCCCGTTTTTCCGGGATGCTTTCGGCCTCTCCCGATTTGGGGTCGGACTCACGGTCACCGCACTCACGCTGGGATACGCGGTCTGTCTGATCCCCGTCGGTGCCCTCACCGACCGGTACGGCGAGCGAGTGACGCTCACGGGCGGGCTGGTCGGTCTCGCGGCTGGGATGGTGCTCGTTGCTAGCGCATCGGGGTACACCTCCCTGCTGATCGCGGTGGGGCTCCTTGGCGCCGTTTACAGTACCGCAATGCCCGGGACGAACAAAGCCGTGTACGACACGATTCCGGCGAGCAGATTGAACACCGCAATGGGAATAAAACAGGTGGGAATCACCGGTGGTAGTGGCCTCAGTGCCCTCCTCGTGACCGGACTCGCCGGCTACTTCGTCTGGCAGGCCGGGTTCCTCGTCGCTGCGGTCATCGGCATCGTCGTCGCCGTCGCGTTTTACACCCTCTACCGCACGACACAGGAGCGAACAGCCGAGTATCCGGACCTGCGGGCACTTACCAGCAACCGATCATATGTGTTATTGGCGCTTTCTGGGCTCTTTCTCGGTGCCGCGTTGTTCACCACAACCGGCTACACCATCCTCTACGTCGAAGAGTCGATCGGCGGATCCATCGCGTTCGGCGGCGTCGTCTTGGCGATCGTCCAGCTCTTCGGGAGCGGCGGACGCGTGCTCAGCGGCTGGTTGGCCGACCGGCTCCCGGGTGACCCACACAAGCGCATTGGCGGCATCTTGCTGGTGCAGACGCTCGCGAGTGGAGTGCTGTTTCTCGTGGTTGCACGCACCTCAACTCCACGGAGTGCCGGCTTCGCGTTCGCCGTGCTGGGGTTCTTCGTGCTCGGTTTTACCGGCGTATACTACTCGTACATGACAACGCTCGTCTCTCCTGGAGCGGTCGGAAGTGCGACCGCAGGCTGTCAGCTCACGCTCAACGCGGGCGCGCTGGTCGCTCCACCGGTGTTCGGGCTCCTCGTCGACACCGCTGACTACCGGGCGGGTTGGAGCTTCCTCGCGGTGACGTGTTTGCTCGCCGCCATACTGGTCGCGGCCGTTATTCGGACCCCGCCACCGCGGGCTGTAACCGCCTGACCGCGGCGGGCCGTGGGGGTGCCGCCCTCGATTCGGGTTAGTTATAAATCGTGGACGAACAATCGTGAGGTATGTATCACGTGCTGGTGGCCGTAGACACCGATGCCGACCGCGCGCTGTCACAGGTGGACGTACTCGAGACGCTCCCCGCCTCGACCGACGAGCTATTCGTGACCGTCGTACATGTGTACGAGGCGGTCGACGCCCCCGCCGACGAGGCTGGCTCGAGTGTCATCGACGACGTCAACCGATCGATCGAAGACCTCCGCGGGATCCCAGAGTCGGTCACGGCCGTCGAAGCACGGCTCGACGCGCTGGACATCGCACACGACCGTGAGCTGTACGTCGGGGAGCCAGCAGACGCTATCGTCTCTGCTGCTGACGCCCACGACGCCCACGCGATATCCATCGGCGTTCGAGAGCGGACACCGGTAGGAAAGGCCCTCTTCGGAAGCGTCAGCCAGGCGGTTCTTCTTTCGGCCGACCGACCGGTCATCGTCGACCGGCCTGCGTGACATCCTCCCCACGCTGAAGCGCGAAGATTCCCGACCGCAGTTTGGAGGTGATCGCTGTCACCGACCACCGCTCGTGGCCGCGTCGACGATCGTCGCCACCGACTGCGGCTCGCTCTCGAGGATGGTTTCTGAGAGTTGGTCGGGGTCGACACCAGTGTCACGGAGCAGTCCGGTCGTCTTCTTCCGGACCTCGTCGTCCGTCAGCGGGGCCTCGGGCTCACCCGAGGGAACGCGAACCGTTGTTGAGTGCGTCTCACCGTCCGCCTGCACAGAGACGCGAGCACCCCACGCTTCGGGGAATCGACGTTCGATCGTCTCGTCTGTCGTTACGCTCGTCGCGTCCATCAGCCGGCGCGTGGTTGTCGTTTCCCACCGTGGAGGATCGCCCGCCTGTCCGACGGCGCGCAGAAACGTTGTCGCGTCTGCGGTGCCCGTCTCGAGTGTCAGCGCAGCGACGAAAGGTGCAGAGAACTGACAGTCGACGAAGCTCTGCGGGCGCCGTTTCGCCTCGATCGGGTCGCCGGTCAGCCGAACACCGGGGCTTGGAATGGCGATTTGGACCCCCGATACCGCGCTCGGCTCGACCGCTGGAGCGAGTTCGCGGAGGCCGTCGATCGCAGCGTGGAGGTATCGGCAGCAGGGATACGGCTTCAGTCCAGTCTCGGCGACCGCGTCGCGCGTCTCTAACCGGTCGATCGCCCCGTGATCCGGGTCGGGTGTGTACCCCGCGAGAAAGCCGTACTCGCCGTCGATCGGCGCTTCAGCCCCCACGACACCGGCCGCGGCGAGAGTCGTCGCCTCGATCCCCCGTCGAGCGGCGAGTCCAGGGTGGAGGCGCTTGTTCCACGCCCCGTTCTCGAGAAACTGGATCGACCCCGCCGCCTGGCTACCTGCGATACCGAACGCGTCTCGGAGCTCGGTCTCGGTGAGGCCGCTGGCGACGCCGGCCGCCGCGACAGCGCCGAACGTGCCACAGGTAGCGGTGATGTGAAACCCTCGCGCGTAGTGGGCGTCCGGTCCGACGAGTTCGCCGACCGTACACGCCACGTCGTAGCCGGCGGCGATCGCATCGTAGAACTGTTCGATATCCGTGTCGGCGGCTTCAGCGGCGGCGAGCGCGGCGGCGATCGTCGGTGCTGCCGGATGGAGCGACGAGGCGAGGTGGGTGTCGTCGAAATCGAGGCTGTGAGCGAACGTCCCGTTCGCGAACGCGGCATCAGCTGGTGTCAGCTGCCGTCCACTTGGAAGGAGCGTCGCAGCGGAGTCTGTCGCCGGGTTTGGTGCCGGGCCACAAAGCGCGTCGATACCGTCACGGACCGCTGGTGATGAGTCAGCGTGTGCTGCGCCGCCGATGGTGACGCTGCACCAGTCGAGAAGGTGTGCGGGGAGCGCGGTACGGTCGCCGTCGGCTTGCAGACAGTGGTCGACGAGGCGCTCGGTTACCATGGCGCAGATCGGTGGTGTTTATACATGAACGTTAGCGTCTCGGAAGGTGACTTGTCGACGTGGCCCCCGCTATTGTCCCGTCAGTGCGTCTTAAAATAGCACACAAATCGGACACCGGAGCGACAGCGCCTTTGGGGTCGACACAGTGAGAGCCGCTATGGGGATCCCGTCCGAACGAATCGACCGATTGTTCGGGCTCGCGCGTGAGGCCGTCGTCGATGACGAGTACGATCGGGCGCGCGAGTACGTCCGGCTCGCGCGGCGTATCGCCGAGCGGAACCGCTGTGGCGTTCCCCGCGAGTTCGAGCGGAAGACGTGTGACGACTGTGCGGTATACCTCCGAGCCGGAAAGACGAGCCGGGTTCGACTCGGACCTGCACGCGTCGTCGTCAGGTGTTGTGAGTGTGGCGCGACCGGTCGGTATCCGTACGACTGATCCCCGCAGGTGACGCTGCCGACCGCTCACCGATCTGCCGCTGCGCGCAGTGTATCGAGCACGGACATCGTTCCGTCCGCGAACGACTCCTCGAGGACGACGTCTGCGGCCGCGGTCGCCGCCTGATCTGCGTTCGCAACGGCGTACGAGCGTCCGGCGACGCCAAACGTCGATACGTCGTTTTCGCTGTCACCGATCGCGACGAACGCTTCGGGGTCGAGATCGAGTGTCTCACAGACAAGACGAAGCCCATCGCCTTTACTCACAGTCGGCGACTTGAGGTGGAAGGCGTAGCCGGTGTCGACTACCTCGACCGCATCGGTCGCTGCTGTCACCGAACGCAACAACGATTCGTCGGCGTCGGGCGCTGCCGCAACCTCTGTCTCGCGCCACCGATTCACCGTTTCGTCCGTGCCCCATCCGAGGCTCCCGCCGCGCTCTAGGAAGGCCTCGGCCGCGGCCTCAGGAGCCGCAGGATTCGCTCGGATCGACGTCTCGTCGTCCGCGTGGACAACACCGCCGTTCTCCGCGATTACGCGGATCGGGAGTCCGAGGAACGCCGCGAGTGCAACCGGATACGGGAACGCCTTACCGGTCGCAAAGACGACCGGTGCATCCCAGGTCGGGAGGCGCTCAAAGACGCGGGGATCGATACGGCCATCAGGCGTCGTCAGCGTGCCGTCGATGTCTAACGCGAGCGGCGGAACCATGTACCTCGGTTCGCGTACCGGCCCAAACTACCTTGCGCTCACATGATGACCGCGATCAAAACAGTACCGAGACTCACAATCCGCGCGTCGGCTGCGAGAACAGCTCCCGAAACACCAGTGTAGGGAAGCGCGGAACAAGCCGGCTCGGGGGACGACCCTTGCCGTCGCTTCGTTCGACCGTCACGCGCTCGAGCAGTTCGGCGTCCGCGAGCTCGTAAAGCATCCGTCGGACCGTCGACACCGAGAGGTCGACGTGGTCGGTCGAAGCGATAGCCTCGGTGGCCGCACTCACCGACGATCGGTCCGACTCCGGAAGCGAGACGAGTTCGTAGAGCAGCCGCTGCCGACTCGACGACAGGGCAAGGACCCGACCGAGCGCCGCACACGGCTTTGGAACGGCCTCAATGCCCGCATCGAGGTGCGTCGGTCTGACCGTCGGGGCCCCGCTTCGCGTCGCTGTGATTGCTGCGCCGGCGATAGCCGCAAGCGCGTCGTGTGCATCGCCAGACGCCCACTCTGCGACTTCACGAATCTGATCGTGGCTGATCGCATCGCGCCCGAGCCCGGTCGAACAACGACTCGTCAACAACTCGACGAGCACGTGTCGCCGGTAGCGGGTGAATGCGACCGACGCGTCGGGATCCCACTCGAGTCTGTCCGGTTGGTCCCTACCGAGACAGACCGGGACGATCCGGCCAGAGACGTCTGTGAGCCACTCGACAACCGTGGCCGGCGCGGGCGTCTCTGGCTCATTGGTGTGATCGACGGCGACGACGACCGCCGAGCCGCTGTCGACGGCCTCTCGAAGCGACGCGGCGAGATCGTCGGTCCCGACACCATGATCCGGGACGGACTCCTCAGTGAGCGCGGCAAGCGTATCGTGATAGAGCCGGAACCGCGTGGCCGCCCGTCGCGCATCGACGTAGACGAATCCCGGAAGCGTTGGTTCGACGGCCCGTGTTGTCGTCTGTATCGCCTGTGGGGGCCCACTGTACGTCGCGAGCCGAGCAAAGAGTGCGCTCACGACCGCGGACTTCCCGCTGCCTTTCGGACCGAACACGTAGGTGCTCGGCGGGAGGTGCCCCGTGAGGGCCGGATTAAAGACGTCGAGTAGCCGCTCGAGTGCTGGTCCACGCCCGATCGGCGAGTTGAGGTGTGACACCGGCGAGACGGCATCAAGGGTGATCAACACCCCCGCCCCGGCGTCGTAGCCAAGCCGTCGCTCGATACGGTCGTCGATGTTCACGAGACGGTCACCTCTGGTAGTGGGTGAGGGGCGGATCGGAGCGAACGCGGGAGGGCGGACGTCGCTACCAGTGGTCCGGTTTGTAGCGGTTGATGAGCACCGTCGACACGGTGAATACGACGCCACTTATGAGCCCGGCGAGTACCCCCGAGGCGATCTGGACGGCAGGCGCACCGACCGTCGTCACAGCGGTAACGGCGCCGACGATGCCGGCTACGACGAGCAGGTTTCGCCCGTCCGCGCGGGTGAGTCCGAACACGTTCATGCGCGCTCATCGAGGCTGGCCCGGTTAAATCCACCCCCCTCGGCCGGCGCCAATTCGATCCGGCGTATTCCCGGGATGGCGGCCACGTCGCAACCACACACTTATTCGCCGGGGTTTCGTTCCCCGCGATATGACAGAGCCCACCTTCCATGACTCGGTGAAGCAAGCCGACCGGTGGAGCAAGGTCGCGGCACTGGTCGCCGCAGTCGTCGCGTTTGTGTCGATACGCAGCATCGTGACAGACGCACAGTTCGCCTCGGTTATCGCCGCCGCGATGGGTATCGCGGTTCGGCTGTACATTCCGTACCACGCGAACCTGCGGATCCCCGAGGCTGAGCGGACGCCGCTCGCCGACCACCCGGCGGTAGGCGAGTACCATCACGGTGCCGCAGGACTCGGCCTGTTCGTCTCGTCTCTCGTCGCGGTTGGCGCATTCGTCGCTACTCACGCGCTCGTCACCGCTGTTGGCGTCGGGGTCATTGCTGGTGGTGTTGGGTATGTACTGTTTCTCTCGGTGCTACCGGACGAATAAAAGAGTTCGAGCGGTGTCGAATTTAGATCGGAGCCACCCAGACTGACCCGAAGACACCGGCCGCGACGAGCACCGCAATGAGGAACGTCGAGATTGCGATGGCCGCAGCCGGGGGGTCAACGTGGGTGTCACCGTGCGCGTAGAAGACGCGCTGGAACGCTTCGCCGACTACCGCGCCGAACAGCCCGAAGAGGGCTGCGGCCAGGAGACCGGCGACCGGTCCGTACATCGCGCTTGCGCCGACGAACGCCGTTGCGCCGGGAAGCGTCATGTGGTGGGTAACCGGGATCCGCTCAACGCCGAGGTTCAAGAAGATTAGCGTCGCGGCACTGATACCGAATCCGAAGAACGGATTACCGGTCTGGATGGTGATGTACCCCGCAGCCACACCGACGACGGCGCCGATCGCAGCGACGTGTGACCAGTTGTACATGTTCGGCAGCCACGGCTCGACAGCCAGGCGGTCCTCGCTGTCTTTGCCGCCGTCACCGGGCACCTCGCCGGCGTCGCGCATCTCGCCGCGCTCGAACGGCCCCATGTCGAAGAAGCCGTTCGCTTTGCTGCTTACGGTGCCAATGATCGAGTAGCCGAACACGATCCGGTGGAGGATTGCGCTCGCCACAACAGTGAACGCAATCTGGTCGAACGGCATTCCGAGCTGGACGAGCGTGGTCTGTAAGAGCACGCCGAAGACACCGAAGATGGCGCCAACGCCCAGAATGTCAGGGCGGCTACCGAGCGCAAACCCGATGTCCTTTGCGTTGTGGTAGTCAAATCCGGACTCCATCGCGCCGGCTTTCGCGGCGTACGCGGAGGCGGCTGCACCGCCGGCAAAGGAGATGTGCGGACCGAACACCGGCCCGAACGCGACACCGACACCGGCGCCGTTTGCCGCGTCACCGCCGAACACGCCAGCGATGACGAGGAACCCGGTGAAAATGAAGGCGGGGAGTGCACCGATCGCGGCGCCAAACGCACCGCCGGCGGCGGCCCCGAGCCAGAGCGCGGGGTCAAGCAGCGCACCGACCAGTCCCGACTGCGCAACGACACCGCCCGACGCAAGCATCGCCGACACTTCAGCGCTCATTTACTCGTCCTCCTCGTCCTGTGCCCAGTTGAGCGAGCGCTCAACGGCGTCACCCCAGCGGTCGTACAACGGATCGACATCGTCTTGGGACTTCTCTGGGCTGAACTCGCGGTCGATCTGCCAGTTGTCACGGAGCTCGTCCACGGTGTCCCAGTAGCCGACCGCCAGCCCGGCGGCGTACGCGGAGCCGAGCGCGGTGGTCTCGTCGACCTCTGGGCGTGCGATGTCCGTCTGGATGATGTCGGACTGCAGCTGACAGAGGAAGTTGTTCTTGACTGCGCCGCCGTCGACGCGTAGCGACGTCATCTCGACGCCGGAGTCCGCCTCCATCGCCTCAGCGAGGTCGCGAGTCTGGTACGCAATCGACTCGAGCGTCGCGCGGACGAGGTGTTCTTTCTCGGTTCCACGGGTCATCCCAACGATTGTCCCGCGGGCGCGGCCGTCCCAGTGGGGGGCGCCAAGGCCTGTGAACGCCGGCACCATGTAGACACCGTCAGTCGAGTCGACAGACCGCGCAAGCTCTGCGGTCTGAGCGGCGTTGTTGATCAGGTCGATGTCTTCGAGGAACTCGATCGCCGCGCCGGCGATGAAGATCGACCCCTCGAGTGCGTACTGGACCGGCTCACCGGACATCTGGAAGCCGATGGTCGTGAGCAGGCCATTCTCGGACGTGACGGCCTCCTCGCCGGTGTTCATCAGATAGAACGCGCCGGTTCCGTAGGTGTTCTTTGCGTCACCCTTGTCGAAGCACGTCTGGCCGAACAGTGCAGCCTGCTGGTCGCCGAGCGCGCCAGCGACGGGAATCTCCTCGCCGAGGAACCCGTCCGCGTCGGTGTGGCCGTAGTAGTCGTCATCAGAGGAGGGACGGACCTCGGGGACCATCTCCCGCGGCACGTCGAACTCTTCGAGGAGCTCGTCGTCCCACTCCATCTCCCGGATGTTGTACAGCATCGTCCGCGACGCGTTCGTCACGTCCGTGATGTGGTTGCCCGTGAGGTTGTAGATGAGCCACGCGTCGATGGTGCCCATGAGCAGTTCGCCGTCGCGGGCTCGCTCTCGGAGGTCGCGGCCGCGTGAGGCGGACATCTTGAGCGGTTCCGCGTTGTCGAGGATCCACTCGGTCTTCGTCGCAGAGAAGTACGCGTCACACTCGAGACCGGTTTTCTCACGGATCTCCTCGACTTTGCCCGCCTCCTGAATTTCTTCGACACGGTCGGTCGTCCGGCGGTCCTGCCAGACGAGCGCGTTGTGGACCGGTCGGCCTGTCTCGCGGTCCCAGACGATGGTTGTCTCCCGCTGGTTCGTGATCCCGAGTGCCTCGAGCTGGCTCGCTTCGAGTCCCGCGTCCTCGAGTCCGTCGAGAACGACTTGTTTCGTATTCTCCCAGATCTCGATCGGGTCGTGCTCGACCCAACCCGGATTGGGGTAGATTTGTTCGTGCTTTTCATACGCGTTCGCGACGACCTGGCCCGCGTGATCGAACACCATGAATCGGGTTCCGGTCGTCCCCTGGTCTATCGCACCGACATACTGTGTCATGTTTTGGATCCCTCTTGCGGCGCTAGTCCGTTCGAGTCGACGACCCGCGCTGTGGTCTGGGTATCGCAGGACCACATCTTGTCTGTCACCCCTCCCCGATGGGTCGGTGCCGAGGGGCGTCCTCGGCCGTCCGTCCCCGAATTCGGGGGGGTGTCGTCGTCTCGAGATATTTTCACGGAAGCTACCACGCCGTTCGTGAACATAATGTACTACCATAATAATCTTGCTGTTAGAAATCGCCAGAAAGCGCGGTTCGAGGGTTTTAGTATATAAAGAAACCGGTGGGGAGCCGACCAAGCACAGTTGATCGACCCTGATAGTTACGGCCAACGTCGACCGGGAGGTAAAGTAAAGTGTCCCGGGCCCAGAGTATATGACATGGACAATCAAGTGGATGTCGTCGTCATCGGTGGGGGGTCAACCGGGTGCGGCGTGATACGCGACCTCGCCCGACGAGGACTCGACGCCGTTCTCGTCGAGAAAGGGAATCTAACGCACGGGACGACCGGGCGGATGCATGGACTGCTTCACAGCGGTGGCCGGTATGCGGTCTCCGATAAGAAGTCCGCGCGCGAGTGCATAGAGGAGAACCGTGTCCTACGAGACATCGCAGGCCACTGTGTTGAAGAAACCGGCGGCCTCTTCGTGAAACGACCGGAGGACTCAGAGGAGTACTTCCAAGAGAAGCTTGAGGGGTGTCGCGAGTGTGACATCCCTGCTGAGGTAATCGATGGCGAGGAGGCCCGTCGGCGCGAGCCGTACCTCGCACGCGACGTCGAGAAAGCGATCGCCGTTCCCGACGGCGCGGTCGACCCGTTCCGACTCTGTGTCGCCAACGCCGCGGACGCCCGCGAGCACGGTGCGCGCGTGGAAACACACGCTGAAGTGACCGACATCCTCATCGAGGATGACGAGGTGGTAGGCATCGAGATCGAACACGACAGCGGCCCCGGCAAGCGCGTCCACCACGAGCCAGGCGAGACCGAAGCGATCTACGCGAAGTACGTCGTAAACGCGACCGGTGCGTGGGCCGGCCAGATCGGCGAGATGGCCGGCGTCGACGTCGAAGTGCGCCCGTCGAAGGGCGTGATGACGGTGATGAACACCCGACAGGTCGACACCGTGGTAAACCGATGTCGACCGAAGGGCGACGCCGACATCGTCGTCCCCCACGAGACGGCGTGTATTCTCGGTACCACCGACAAAGAGGTCGGCGACCCCGAAGACTACCCCGAAGAGGAATGGGAAGTCGACCTGATGATAGAGACGCTCTCTGAGCTGATCCCTGCTCTGAAAGACGCCCGCACGCTCCGATCGTTTTGGGGCGTGCGGCCGCTGTACGAGCCGCCGGGAACCGGAACCGACGACCCGACCGACATCACCCGCGACTACTTCCTTCTCGATCACGACGTCCGCGACGACCTCCCGGGCATGACGAGCATCGTCGGGGGGAAGCTTACCACCTACCGGATGATGGCGGAGTCGATCACTGATCACGTCTGTGAGAAGCTCGATCACGAGGCCGAGTGTGACACCGCAGAGGCACCACTGCCCGGCTCGGAAGATTTCTCCGTTCTTCGCGACTACATGGAAGAGTTTGGCATCCGCTCACCCATCGGTCGCCGATCGGCCCAGCGGCTCGGGTCGCGGGCCGACGAGGTGCTCTCCAGTGTGGACCCGAACCCCGTGGTGTGTGAGTGTGAGGGCGTCACGCGTGCGGAGGTCCGTGACGGTATCGAACAGGCCGGCTCTGACCTGAACGCGGTCCGGCTGCGGACCCGCGCCTCGATGGGCAACTGTCAGGGAGGCTTCTGTACCCACCGCATTGCGTCCGAACTGGCACAAGAGTACCCGGAGCCCGTCGTTCGCGACGCTGAAGACGAGCTGTTCCAGGAGCGCTGGAAGGGCCAGCGGCACGCGCTGTGGGGTCGACAGCTCTCACAGGCGATGTTGAACCGAATGTTACACGCCACGACGATGAACCGCGACGGTGACCTCGCGAGCATCGACGCCGACGTCGATTTCGGCGCGTTCGACGCGGGCGAGACTCCAGCCGGTGGCTCAGACGTCGGCGGCTCACCGACCGGCGTCACGGCGACGGACGGAGGGCGCGATGGCGATAGATAGCGACGTGCTCGTCGTTGGCGGCGGCCTTGCCGGCATTACGGCAGCCATCTCGGCCGCCCGCGAGGGTGCCCACGTCAGGCTCGTCTCACACAAGGCGAGTACGCTCGCGCAGGCGTCGGGGCTGATAGACGCGCTCGGGTACGTCCCACCGACCGAGCCCTCGAAGCCGCTGCGAGAGGGACCACCGACGGCCGGACGAAACCTCGATCGTGACGAGTGGCCGGACCCGGACGGACCGCTCGCTGACCCGTACGACGCGATCGCAAGTCTCCCCGCAGACCACCCGTATCGACTCGTCGGCGGTGACGCGCTCCGCGAGGGACTGGCGTTGTTCGACGAGCTGACCGGCGCTGCGTACCACGGCGGTCACACCGATCAAAACGCGCTCGTTCCCACGTTCGGCGGCAGTCTAAAGCCAACCGCTCGCTACCCGACGTCGGCGAAGGCTGGGCTCGCGAGCGACGATCGCTCGACCCTCATCGTCGGCTTCCGATCGCTTACCGAGTACGACGCACGGGCGCTCGCCGGGCGGCTGGACGCTGGCGGCGTCCCGTTCGAGGTCGCTGGCGCGGAAGTCGAGTTCGCAGAGGCCTTTCGGGCGGACACGAAGATCACCCGGATCGCGAAAGCGCTCGACCGGGACGAGCAGATTGAGGGGACACCGGCGCGCGAAGCGCTTGCGGCGGCGGTCAAACCCCACCTTACCGACGCAATCGATCAGGGTGATGTTGGCCGGGTCGACCGCGTCGGGTTCCCCGCATTCCTCGGTGATGACGAGTCAACGGCGGTTCGCGCAGAGCTCGCAGACCGCCTCGGCGCGGCGGTGTTCGAGATTCCGATGGGGCCACCGAGTCTGCCGGGGCTCCGGCTCGAGGACCTCTTGTACGACGCGCTCGCCGACGCAGGCGTCTCGTTTGAGACTGGGATGCCTGTCGTCGGGTACGAGACCGATGAGGACGGCTCGATAGATCATCTCCTCATCGACCGAAAGGGAACGGAGGTTCCCTACGGTGCCGAGTCGATCGTGCTCGCCACGGGCGGCCTCGTCGGCAAGGGACTGGATTCAGACCGAGAAGGCGTCACGGAGCCTGTCTTGGACCTTCACGTCCCGCAGCCGTCGGAGCGGTACGAGTGGTTCGTCGACGACGCGTACGGCGAGCAGCCGTACGCGCGGTTCGGGGTCGCCGCAGACGAGCGGTTACGACCTCTCGATCAAGACGGCGAGGTATCACATGACAACGTCCGGGTAGCCGGCGCGGTGCTCGGTGGCGCGGATGTCGCCAGAGAGAAGTCGGCGAGCGGCGTCTCGCTCGCCACCGGCCTCGTGGCCGGACGAGAGGCAGCGATGGAGGTCTGATATGACAGGACACACTACCGACGAGACGGACGACGCGGTACAGCGCGATGTCGAGCGTACGGCGTCGAGTGACGACGAACGGTCGGCGGCGACGGACGGCGGCGTCGAGAGCGCGAGCGGCGGTGCACCCGCAGCGGAGCTCGACCCGGACGCCTACGATCCGGTCGACGTCTTCCCCGGCGGTGACCTCGACCTCCGAGAGGGGGCCGACTCGTGTTACAAGTGCACCTCCTGTGACACGTCGTGTCCGGTCGCCGAAGTCGACGACGAGTTCCCAGGACCGAAGTTTCAGGGGCCAGAGCAGTGGCGGCTCAAGCGGAAAGAAGACCACGACATCGACGAATCGATCACGTCCTGTTCGAACTGTATGCGCTGTGATGAGGCGTGTCCTTCCTCGGTGCCGCTGTCACAGATGCACAACGAGGCACGTGGGCAGTTCGTCGAAGAACAAATGGAGAAGCTCTCGGTCGAGTACATCCGCAACCGGATCCTCGCGAACTACCGCACGTCCGCGCGGCTGGCCAGCCTGACCCCGCGGCTCGCCACGGTCGCGATGAACTTCGGTCCCATTCGGGTGGCAATGGACAAGCTGTTGGGAATCCCAAGCGAGCGCGATTTCCCCGAGTTCGCCACGACGACCTTCCGCGAGTGGTGGCGCGACCGCGGCGGCGCGAAGGTGACGAACCCCGAGAAACGCGTGGCGTACTTCCACGGCTGTTACTCGAACTACAATACGCCGGAGGTCGGGAAGGCGATGGTGCGCGTGTACGAGCACTTCGGTTACGAGGTGCTCGTGCCGAAACAGGGCTGTTCTGGCACCCCGATGTTCGCGAACGGGATGCTCAAAGACGCGCGACGACACGCTGAGACCAACGTCGAGCATCTTGTCGAGGCAATAGATGACGGCGCCGACGTCATCGCCTCCTGTACGTCGTGTTCGCTCTCGTTGCGACAGGAATACCCAGAACTATTCGACATTCACGGCATCGACGACTTAGCCGAACACACCTTCGAAGCGCTAGAGTATCTCCGCATTCACGAGGACCTCCGCGGCGCGCTCGAAGACGCTAGTCTCGACGCCAACCAGTCGTTCGCGTACCACGCGCCGTGTCACGCCCGGAACCAAGGACTTGAACGCCAGGCGGTCGAGACGTTCCGTGACGTCGACGGCGTCACGATGGAGGACGTCGGCGACTCGTGTTCGGGTATCTCAGGCACCTACGGCTGGAAATCAGAGAAGTACGAGAAGTCGATGCAGATCGGCGACGACATGTTCGACCACATGGAAGACGCCGAAGGCGACGTCGGGATGACGGAGTGTCCCACCTGTGCGATGCAGATGGAGCACGGCACAGGATACGAAATCCGTCACCCGCTCCAGCTCCTCGAAGAGGCGCTCGACGCCTGAGCCGGTCACACCGGCCTCTCCATCGGCGTTTCTCGGACCGTCGAATCCGTGTCGCGTCGGCACACACGCCGACCCAACCCGTGCGTTCTTATTCTCCGGGCGGTGATGGTCGGCTATGTTTGCGGATCGGTCCGATCTCCTCGCCGACGCCGACCCGGTGCGCGGGTATGGGGTGGCGGTGACGCCGGGACGAGACGGTCCGCTCGTGTTCGTCGCCGGCTACGGCGAGGCAAATCGGCTTTACGCCCGGACCGGTGGTGCGGATGCCCCCTTCGTCGACACGGCCTGTGGAATCGTCGCCGACGATGGGAGACACGCGATGGGCGTCTGTGCGGCGGACCTCGACGCGGACGGGTGTGAGGAGATCTACGTTCACAACTGCGCGAACAGCGTCGGCGTCGCAGGCGACTCAGACCTCCTCTTGAGCCGACTGGAGGCGGGTGGGTACCGGTGGACCGATACCTTCGCCCGCCCGGTGAACGCCGACCGCCTCAACTTCAGAGCGGGTCGCTCAGTCGCCGCACTCGACCGCCTTGGAACAGGGCGATACGGCGTGGCCGTCGCGAGCTTTGGCGCGCCACTGGCGTTCTATGAACTCGGCGACGACGGTGAGGCGTCCGACATGGCAGCGGCGATCGGGCTCTCGGTCGACGACGGCTGCCGGTCGCTGTTGCCAGGACCACTCTGGTCTCCACGTACGGATCTCTTCGTCGGGGTGGAGGGCGGGCCAAACCGGCTGTTCCGGAACGAGGGCGGTCACTTCGAGCCTATCGCTGGAGGATCAGCACTCGCGGACCCCGACGGCGACGCCCGAGGCGTCTCGCTGGTCGACGAGGGAGGACGCTTCGCGCTCACCGTGGGTAACTGGGAGGGAGAGAGCCGACTCCTCAGGCGGACCGACAGCGGGCTGTACCGGGACGACGCACCACCCGCGTTTCGAGCGACCGAGCGCGTCCGCTCGGTGGTCGCGGCCGACTTCGATAACGACGGACGCCAAGAGTTGTTCTGTAACGCGTTCGGGGTGACGAATCGACTTTTCGAGCGGGTCGACCCCGTCGACGACAGGAGTGGTGAGCCCCAATGGATCGCCACCTCAGCCGGTGCAGCGGCCGAAGCAGGGGGGTTCGGTACAGGCGCGGTTGCGGCCGACCTCGATGACGACGGCGTGGTAGAGCTGCTCGTCGTCCACGGAGAGGTGGCCGCCCAGCCGATCAGTGTGTACGCGGTTCCAGGGGCGGCTGGCAACGGCTGGCTCCGAGTCCGACCGACGACGACTCACGGGGCTCCGGCTCGCGGCGCGACGGTCGCACTCACCACAGATGATGGGACGATGTCACGGCAGGTGATCGACGCTGGCGGTGGCTCGCTCTGTCAGACGGAGCCGGTAGCACACTTCGGGCTGGGTGACAATACGCCACTGCGAGTGTCGGTCCGCTGGCCCGATGGACGAGAGCTGACGCTCGAAGACCCATCACCGAACGCCACAATCGAGGTGCCACACCCCGCAGCCGAGACGACGCTGCAGTGAGCGTGCTGTGGCTACGGGGTGTCGTCGGCGTCAACAACCGTCTTGCCGGTCGCCTCGGGAACGACACGCCGGTCGGCGTCGACCCACTCACGATCAAGCTCTCGTCCCTCGAAGAGCTGGTCTAAGAACACGGCGAGCCCTGCGATCTCCGAGTGCGGCTGGTTTGTCACGGCCACATTGACCGTCGCCTGCTCGTACAGTGCCCACGGGACCTTCTCGCCGCCGACGACCACGAGGAGTGGGTCCCCGCCGCCGACCCGGTCGCGCACCGCTCCAACGACGTCCTGAACCGGCTCGCCGTACATTGTGAGGTGTGCGATGGCGCCGTCCCACTCGCGTACGAACGCCCGCTGGTCGCTGCGGCACTCGACGGTGAAGGGGCCGCCAAAGCGGTCTGTCACGCTTCGGACGGTTTCTTTTGATCCGCTTGCATTGTCCGGAAACACCACGCGGTCAGCACCGAGTGCGCGCGCGGTCAGTCCCACGTGTGTCGTCACCCGGTCATCGCGGCCGGGCCGGTGTCCGTACCGGAGGACGGTCACCGCCGTCGAATCGTTCATACCGTTTCTGTGAGCGGCAGCGGCGAGGGCCTTTCGGTGTGCGGCTGTTGTCGGTAGGCGCCCCGTTTCGATCCACGTATGCGGATCGAATACGATGGCGACGGCCAGCTGTGTCCATAGAAGTGAAAGCTTCATTTGGGTGGCGGGCGCGGGAGTCGGTATGACGAGCGTCAAGGAGTTTCGCGTCGCCGAGCCGGCAACCGAGTCGCGTCTCGGCCGTGGGCGGTTCGTCTTCACCGACGCCTACTCCGTCTTCGACTGGGGCCAGATGCCGGACACAATCTCAAAGAAGGGGGCGAGTCTCTGTGTGATGGGCGCGTACAACTTCGAGGAGTTAGCGGCAGCAGACGTTCCAACACACTACCGCGGCGTCGTCGACCCGGCGGCCGCCGACGCAGGCACCGATCCCGAATCGGCTGTCGTCCCGCTTGCAGAGGCGAGTGCGCCGCCGACCGAGATGGCGATCGAGTTGACGCAGGTGCCGGACCTCCCGTATCGTGGCTCCGAGTCGGGGTACGACTACGAGGCGTACCACGCCGCGGGCGAGGAGAACTATCTGGTTCCACTGGAGGTGGTGTTCCGCAACACCGTCCCTATCGGATCGAGTCTTCGGCGACGAACGACGCCCGCTGACGTGGGACTAGAGGCCACAGCGTGGCCGGACGAGCCGGTCACGCTTCCAGAGCCGATCGTCGAGTTTTCGACGAAGTACGAGGAACAAGACCGCTACCTCTCGCGTGTAGAGGCGGACGCTATCGCCGGTCCAGCGGACATCGAATCACTCGAGACGCTTGCCCGACGAGTCAATCGGGTCGTCACCGACCGCGCCGAGGCAACGGGCTTCACCCATCACGACGGCAAAATAGAGTGTCTGTACTACGAGGGCGAACTCCGCGTCGCCGATGTTGTCGGCACGTTCGATGAGAACCGATTCGCGCGAAACGGCCGCGGCGTCTCGAAAGAGGTTGTTCGGCAGTGGTACAAGCGCAACGACCCGACGTGGGTTGAGGCAGTGTCAGGGGCGAAAGCCACCGTCACCGACCGCGAGATCGACGACTGGCGGACGCTGTGTACGGAGACACCGGACCCGCTTCCGGATGCGGTACTCGATGCCGTATCGACGATGTACGCTGCGGGTGCGAACGCCTACACCGAGCGGACGTGGTTCGACGCCCCTCCGATCGACGAAGCGCTGAACACGGTTGAGCGGATCCTCGACTGAGAGCGGCCTCCGACCTCAATAGATCTGGTACAACATAGCGTAGACGCCAATTCCCATCGCAAACGAGACGAGCCAGAGGCTCGCGCCGACGAGCCCGACCTGCGCGTGACGGGTCGTATACAACTCCTCGTACGGTCTGGTGGCGGCGAGAAACAGCGCGTGAAAGACGAAGGGGACACAAATAATAGCGAACAGAATGTGAATCGCAAGGAACGGGAGGTAAACGTACGTGTAGACGGTTTCTGGGCCAGGGAACGTCGCGGTGCCGACGAGCACGAGCCGGTAGAGATAGCCGACGAGGAACGCCACGAACAGCCCGAACGACGTCAGCATGAACGCGCGGTGCCGACGAACGTTTCCGCGGGCGATCGCCCGCCAACCGAGGAGGATCGTACCGATCGCCGTCGCCGAGATGGCCGCGTTGAGGTGTGGGATCGCCGCGAGCACTGCGTCGCTCGCGCGCGGCAGGACACGGCTCGGAATGATACCGCCGACGGCCCCGAACACGAGCGCGAGGGAGACGACGGACGCAACCGCAGTCAGTATCGAAACGTTCGCTTTGGCCCACTCTCGCATATGACGCGTGACGGCCCGGTGACCAAAACGCCTACCGGTTCGGGTGGCCCCTCGACTGCATCCAGTCGCCGAGCCGACGGCCGAATGGAAGGGCTTTTAATCGGGGACTGGATACGACCGTATGCGAAAAACACACTGAGCGTGGGTAGCCAAGCCAGGCCAACGGCGCAGCGTTGAGGGCGCTGTCCTGTAGAGGTCCGCCGGTTCAAATCCGGTCCCACGCATCAACGGCGGCACACCCGCCACAGATGCACGGTGTTGTCTACACGACAGCACCCACGCACAACTTCTGTCGAACCCATATGAACAGCTGAGCTACTCGTGTGGGCCTTACAGCCCTCAAGTCGTGACGACCGTGCGTCACCCGCATGGGGTCTCTCATGGGCGCGCCGAACTGCCACCCTTTTAGTCACACGACGCCGGAGTGAGCGGTAATGAGCGAGTACGACTACGAGGAGTTGGGCCTCGTCGCCGGGCTGGAGATCCACCAGCAGCTCGACACGGCGACGAAGCTGTTTTGTGACTCCCCGACCGTCGAGCGTGACCCCGCGGCGGCCGACCGCAAGATAACCCGTCGACTGCACCCGACGACGAGCGAACTCGGCGAACTCGATCAAGCCGCACTCGAAGAAAGCCGGGTCGACCGTGAGTTCACGTACCTGGCGTACGACACCACCTGTCTCGTCGAGGAGGACGACGAGCCGCCGCGGCGGGTTGATGAGGAGGCGCTGTCGGTGGCGTTACAGATAGCCGAGCTACTCGATGTACAAGCCGTCGATCAGGCACACGTGATGCGCAAGCTCGTGATAGATGGCTCGAACACCTCGGGGTTCCAGCGTTCGATCCTGCTCGGACAGGGGGGGTCGATCGAGACTGAACACGGCGAGGTCTCTATCGTCGACCTCATGTTAGAAGAAGAATCCGCAAAACGGGTTGAAGAGACGGACGAGGGAGTCGTCTACTCGCTCGATAGACTCGGCGTCCCGCTGGTCGAAATCGGCACTGGACCCGACATTCGCAGCCCGGCAGGCGCGCGCGCGGCCGCAGAGCGCATCGGAATGCTGCTCCGGTCGACGGGATCGGTAAAACGCGGACTGGGGACGATTCGCCAAGACGTCAACGTCTCGATCGAAGAGGGGGCCCGAGTCGAGGTCAAAGGCGTACAAGACCTCCAAGGAATCGAGGACATTGTTCGCGGCGAGGTTGGTCGACAGGCGGAGCTGCTCGAGATACGCGACGCCCTCCGCGGGCGAGACGCCACGGTGGGTGACCCCCAGGCGGTGACCGACGTCTTCGCCGACACCGACTCTGGGGTGTTGCGCCGGGCGATCGACGCGGATGGGTCGGTATTCGCGGTGCCACTTTGTGGCTTCGACGGGCTTGTCGGCCACGAGATAGGGCCGGACCGGCGACTCGGCACAGAGCTCTCGGACCACGCGAAACGCCACGGCGCCGGCGGCGTATTTCACACCGACGAGCTGCCGGCGTACGGTGTCACTGATGCCGAGGTGGCCGCGCTCCGTGAGGCGGTTGGTGCCGGCGAAGACGACGCCGTCGCCATGGTCGCCGACGATCATGAAACCGCGCGACTCGCGATCGAGGCGGTCGCCGACCGCGCCGCAGCGGCAATCGAGGGCGTCCCAGAGGAGACACGCGGGGCGAACGACGACGGCACCACGCGGTACCTTCGCCCGCTTCCAGGAGCGGCTCGGATGTACCCCGAGACGGACGTCCCGCCGGTCGACCCCGACCCCTCCACCGTTGAGCGACCCGAGCTACTTGATGAGAAATGCGACCGCTACGCCGAGCAGTTTGGGCTCGATCCAGGACTCGCCGAGCAGGTCGCGTTCGGGCGCCGTTTCCCGCTGTTCGAGACGGCCGTTGCGCGCGGGGTCGACCCGACGTTCGCGGCTTCGACACTCGAGTCGACGACGACCGAGATTCGCCGGGACGGCGCTCCCATCGAGCGGCTCACCGACGACCACTTCCTCGGTGTCTTCGAGCTCGTCGAGACCGGATCGCTCGCGAAAGAAGGGGTTCCAGCGGTGCTCACGACGCTTGCCGAGGAGCCGTCGCTCTCGGCAGCCGAAGCGGTCGAGGCCGCGGGGCTCTCGGGTGTGGACGAGGATGCCGTTCAGGCGGCCGTCGTCGAGGTCGTCGAGCGCAACGCAGACCAAGTGACAACGGAGGGAATGGCTGCGTTCTCAGGGCTGATGGGCGAGGCCATGGGTGAGCTCCGCGGAAAAGCCGACGGCGAGGTCGTCTCCGAGGCGCTCCGCGAGGAGATCCAGTCGCGGATCTGACCGGCTCGGCCCGTCCGTCTCGCTCGCTCGGACCGACCGTCTCACACACCGCCGTTCGGACCGACCGTCAGGCCGCGGCTTTTAGGTACCACCGGCCGCAGTACCCGATACGAGCATTACGAATGGATGAGTCTCCATCGGCCGATGGGCCGACCGAACAGTCGGCTGCGCGCAGCCCGCACGACCGCATTTTTGGACTGACCGGTCGGTTTGTGAGTGCCGTCGAGTTGGCCGCCGCCGCGCTATTCGCACTGTTGTTTGGGATCGGCGTCGTCGATCTGGCGCTACAGATAGCCGAGACCGTCCCGAGCGGTGAGATCACGAACCCACTCGTCGTCATCGGCTTTATCGAGACCGGCCTGTTGTTGTTGATCATCGTCGAGGTGTACGAGACGGTCGTCGCATACATCGAACAAAGCGAGACCCGCCGGATCGTCAGACTCGTGATCTACACGGGAGTGATCGCAATGGTGCGAAAGGTCATCATCTACCGGACGGGCGAGTACGAAACCGCAGAGGCCGCGCTGTTCGCCGCGGTGTCGTACACGATTGTTCTCTTCGGGCTCGTGGCGCTGTTGTACGTCGAGCGGACGATCGGGCCGACGATCGAGCCGTGAGCCGCGGGGAGAAACGACTGCCACTCACTCTGGAAGGTCACCGGTGACACCGGCTCGCAGATCACTGCCAAAGTAGTGCCCAACGAGTCCGAGTACGAGCCCGAGGAGACCGCTAACCACGAGCAGCGGGAGGCCCCACTGGCTCAGATAATCGAGTCCGATAGGGAGAAAGCCGACGCCAAGCACGTTGCTCACCGCCGTTCCGGCGCCGGCGAGTGCACCCGCAGATCCGGCTTCGACGTAGCGCTGGCCCCCGGTGGCGAGACCGATGAGGAACGTCCCGAGGAGTATCCCGGCGGCCGCACCCAGCGTCCCACCGACGAGCGGGACGAGCCCGCCAGCGACGACACCGACGCCGACTGCGATAATCGTCACGCCGAGCAGCTTGAGCGACAGCCACCGTCCGTCGACGCCGACCCGCGGTGTCGTCGCCGCGCTGGACCCCGACTGCCCCGCCTCGTCGTTGACCTCCCCCGCGAGGTCGTCATCGAGCAGCCCATCGAGGTCCTCGAGTGGGTCCGTCTCCTCGGACTCCCGCTCCTTGGAGGGTTGCATGGGTTTCACTCTCAGTCCGGTGAACTTGTGTCTTGTGTCGGTTCACACGCGGGAGCGATCTGATTCACTCGCGTCCGCCCCACACCAGCTTATCGACGAGTTCGACAGTCATCGGTCGGTCGACGATGACTTGACACGAAAGCCGCGGGTACCCGAACCGGGCTGCGAGGCGGTCGTGCCAGTGGGTCGGTGACGGTCCGGCGCGTATCCGGACGCCACAGGTCGCACAGAGCCCACGACCGCCGCAGTTCAGTCGACTGGTCGCGGCCGTGTATGGCGAGTAGCCGGCGTCGACGAGGGCGTCACGGAGTCGCGTCCCCGACTCGACTGTCAGCTCGTGGCGCTCATCGGCCCGGTCGATCACAACGACGGTGACGGTCTCTTCGGCAGGGTGTGAATCGTCGTCGCGATTGTGATTGGACACGTCTCTCATCACCTCGCGTACTCCTGTGCGGTCTCGACGAGCCGGTCGAACGCTCCACACGCCGGATGTCGGTGCGCGTACGTTCCGACCGTCTGGTGTGTGACGAGCCCGTCGTGGTCGCCGTCGATCCCGTCACCTCGCTCGAGTTCGAACACAAACCGGGCGTCTGTCGCTGTCGACACAGCGGCCGCAGCGCCGAACGTGTGTGTAGAGTAGTGGAATTCGTGACCTCGGTGACGGTCGCCCGCTCGCGCGGTGACGCCGTCATCGACTGCGCGGAGTTCGACGTGGTCAAGCGCTTGGTACCGGTCGCACATCGTGACGTCACCTGGGAGTACTCCCGCCATCGCGTGGGTCTCGCCGTCGACGGTGGTCAGTGACTCAGTAAGTGCCATCAGTCCTCCGCACTCGCCGAGGATCGGGAGGCCGTCGGCGGCACGATCGGCAAGCGTCTTGAGCGCCGGCGACGCGGCGAGTGCTGCTGCATGCGTCTCCGGGTACCCACCCGGGAGGTAGACCCCATCGCATGCTGGCAGGTCATCGCCGGCGACCGGAGCAAACGGTTCGACCGTCGCCAGGGCACGAAGTCGCTCCCACGTCGCCGGGTAGATGAATCGAAACGCATCGTCGGCGGCGACCGCGATCGTTGGCACATCGTCGTTCGAGGGGCCGTCTGATTTCTGCTGTCGACTCCGTGCCGCCTCGCTCGGAGTGGCGACGGGTCGCGAGAGACGCGCGAGGGCCTCACCGGCGATCGGCTCGGCTGCGGCCTCGATGGCTGACTCGTCGATCGGATGCTCGTCGCCCATGTGGAGGCCAAGGTGTCGGTCGGGGATCGTCAGCTCTTCTGTGGGTGGGACGTGTCCAACCCAGTCGATACCTGTGGGGAGTGCTTCACGTATACCCTCGGCGTGTCGGCCCGCGTGTGCCCGCTGGGCGAGCACGCCGGCGACGTCGACGCGAGGGTCATCGACCGCGTCGATGACTGCCGGAGGGAGATCGACGTGTGCGGCGTACTCGCGGAAGCCGAGTGCGGTCGCCCCGACGCTTTGCATCCCCGCTCCTGCGTCGACGACGAGGACTACCGGAACGTCAAGCGCCGCCGCGGTCGCGGCCGTCGACGTCACGGAGCCGTCATAAAGTCCCATCATGCCCTCGACAACGGCGACCGCGTCATCCCCGGCGTCTTCGGCCGCCCGCGAGAGGTTCCGTCGCACCCCGTCGACGCCTTGCATCCACGTATCGAGCGTTCTGGAGGGCCGACCGAGTGTGGCCGCGTGGTGGCTCGGGTCAATGTAATCTGGGCCGGCCTTCGCTGGGATGGGGTCGTAGCCCGCGTCCGCGAGCGCCCGCGAGACGGCCAGCGTCGCGACGGTCTTGCCAACGCCGGAGGCAGTACCGCCGAGGACGAGTCCATTCATGCCATCGATTGCGATGGGGACGAGAAAAGCCGTTCGTCGGGGGCGGCCGAGGGGAGAGCCGGAACGGCTTTGCGGCTCCGTCGGCTCTCCGCGCCCATGGACACCCGCCGTGCGGTGCTCGACGCGTTGGCCGACGGCCCCGTCTCCGGTCCAGCGCTCGCGGCCGAGCTCGGCATCTCCCGGGCGGCCGTCTGGAAGGCGGTCGAGGGGCTCCGCGAGGAGGGATTTGCCGTCGAGTCAACCGACGACGGCTACGTTGCGCCGACCAACCCCACCTACGGGGCGGCGGGGATCGAGTTCGACCTCGACGCCCCCTATACTGTCGAGTATCACGACACGCTGTCTTCAACTAATATCCGTGCACGGGCGCTCGCCGAATCGGGCGCGTCCGACGTCGTCGTCGTCGCCGACGAGCAGACCGGCGGTCGCGGGCGGCTCGACCGCTCGTGGGTTGCACCGAGCGGCGGCGTCTGGCTCTCGGTGCTCACGACACCGTCTGTGGCGCCGGCGCGGGCGCCACAGCTCACCCTCGCCGCCGCGGTCGCGGTCACCGACGCGTGTCGGGCTGTCGGTGTCGACGCCGGGATCAAGTGGCCGAACGACGTACTCATCGAGGGCGGAGTAGGGACGCCGAGCGACGCGGGCCGCGGTGGAAAGAAGCTCGCCGGGATCCTCACTGAAATGGAGGGCGAAGCCGATCGGGTCGCCTGGCTCGTCGTCGGTATCGGCGTCAACGCAAACGTGGACCCGTCTGGACTCCCGGCCGGAGCGACGTCGCTTCGGGCGGTCCGCGGCGGTCCGGTCGACCGTCGCACATTCCTCAGGCATGTGCTCACACGATACGCCGAGCTGACGGCCGATCTTGAGACGGTACTCTCAGCGTGGCGCGACCGCGCGATTACGCTTGGGCAGCGGGTTCGCGTGGAGACGTCGACGGAAACGGTCGTCGGGGAGGCGGTCGATGTCGAGCCGCCCGGGGCGCTCGTGGTCGAGACCGACACGGGGGCCGTCCGCGTGCACGCCGGTGACTGTACGCACCTCCGAGCGGCAACTCACGACGGTCGACCCGATCGATAGCGACCCCGGGGTGTATTGGTCCGTGGTGTGGTGTCTCACGTGTCGCCGCGTCTCGCATCGCTTTTGCTCTCCAAGTGCAGACGGAGCGTATGAGTCACCGGATCGGTCTCGTCGGCAAGCCCTCGGTGGGAAAGTCGACGTTCTTTAACGCCGCGACGATGAACGACGTTCCCGAAGGCGCGTATCCGTTCACCACGATCGACCCAAGCGTCGGCGAGGCGTACGTCCGTGTCCCCTGTGCGGCACCGGAGTTCGACGAGGCGTGCACGCCGAGTGTCGGCGTCTGCAGGGAGGGCACGCGGTTCGTCCCGGTCGAGCTTGTCGACGTCGCCGGATTGGTCCCTGGCGCTCACGAGGGGCGCGGGCTCGGCAACCAGTTCCTCTCTGATCTCAACGAGACGGACGTGTTGATCCACGTCGTCGACTTCTCCGGAGAGACGGACAGCGAAGGCGAGCGGACGACCGGCCATGACCCGCGGACAGACATCGACTTTCTCGAAGACGAGCTCGACGCCTGGTACCTGACAGTCTTAAAAAAGGGAATCGAGCGGTTCGACACCCAGTATCACGGCGCCGACCCGGCAATAGAGGAGTCACTCGGCGAGCAACTCTCCGCGTTTGGGATCGGTCCGGACGAACTAAAGCAAGTAATCCTCGCGGAGGAGATCGGACTCGACCCCGACGCGTGGACCGCGGCTGACCGGGCGGGGCTCGCACACACGATCCGAACCCGAACCAAGCCGATGGTCGTCGCCGCCAACAAGATGGACACCGAGACGGCCCGGGCGAACTGGGAGACGATCACCGATGACCCCGCCTACGAGCACCTCTCGTTTGTCCCGGTGAGTGCACACGCCGAGAAGGCGCTGAAGAACGCGGCCGACGCGGGCGTCGTCACCTACACCCCCGGTGACGACGACTTCGACATCGTCGACGACGTCTCGCCCGAGCAGTCGGCCGGGTTAGAGCGCGTCCGCGAGCACGTCGACGCCTACGACAGCACGGGTGTCCAAGCCGCGCTGGAGGCGGCTGTCTTCGACGTTCTCGACCGAATTGCGGTCTTCCCCGGAACAGCGAGCGGCGCGGGCGATGAGAAGGGCGTCTTCCGCGACTGCTTCCTGCTCCCAGCGGGTGCGACGACCGCCGACTTCGCACACCACATCCACTCGGAGATCGGTGAGGGCCTTCTCCACGGGATCGACTGCCGCACGAGTCGACAGATCGGGACTGCCCACGAACTGGCTCATCGCGACGTGGTCGAACTGGTGTCGACGAACCAGTGACCCGGGCCCTTTTTGAGGCGGCCGCGCCAATAACGTCGGTATGAAAGAGTCCCTGATGGACGTCGTCTGCTGTCCGCTTGATAAAGCCGATCTTGAGCTGTCCGTCGAAGACCGCGAAGACGACGAAATTCTGGCCGGAACGCTGACGTGTACCGAGTGCGGCGAGCAGTACCCGATCGAAGACGGCATTCCGAACCTCCTCCCACCGGACATGCGTGACGAGGAGGAGGCGGCGGCGTAAACGCGCGCCACAGGGTGTGGTGACGGTGATTCGACCGCTAACAGGTCGGCGAGGCCGACACAACACATGACGTCAGGTTGAAACAAAGATGCTGCATCTTTTTCTCACCCCAGGGTAATACACGATTCGTGTCGACTCTGGACGTGGAACTCAACGGGCGGGAGGTGCACGCGATACAAGCACCAGACCGGTTCGAGACCGACGACGCGTTCACCGTCGCGCTCGCGAACCGCGGGCAGCCCACGCACGTTCACCTCCACCTCGACGATGCGCTCGACCGGGTGGCCTCACTCGATGCGGTGAACCACTACGTCGAAGCGGAATCGGTGGTACACGCTCGGGTCACGACGGCCTCACCCGAGGAGCCGGTTCAGGGGACGCTTGAGGTCATCACCGGCTACGGCTCGAATCGGGCGTCTATCGAGGTCCGCGTCGACCCGCCGCCGACCGCTGGTGAGGGCGTCCTCATCGACGAAGAGTTCACGAAACCGCCTACACAGCAACCACCGCCGTCGTGGGACCAACGGCTCGCAAGCGCCGTCTCGACGGCCGTCAAGCGCGGTGGCGTGCCGGCGCTCATCCTCTCGGTCGTCGCCGTCGCCCTCGGCGTTGCCGCTGCGCTCGCTATCGAAAGCGTGGTGTTACTGCTCGCTGTCGGCGGTGCCATCGTGGTCGCGCTCGCGGCGGCGCTCTCGCTTCTGTGGTGACACACATCCCACATGAGACGGTCACCGACAACGCACGACCGCCGTGGCGCGCTCGCGCTCGAGAAATCCACGCGCTTTTAACCGTCCCGGCGGTATCCGGCGTATGAGTTTCGAAAAGGACGACCACGTGGTCTTCCACGACAAACACAGCGAGTACGACGGCGAGACCGGGACGGTGACGCAGGTGATGGAGACGATGTTTGGTGACGCCACGTACACCGTGACCTTCGACGAGGGACAAGAAACCGGTGTCCCAGAAGACGCACTGGAGACCGCCGAGCCCGAGGCGGCCGCCGAAGACGAACCCGAGGCGTAACGACACCGCTCCCGTGCCCGCTGTCCCGTTCCACTACGTCGACCTCAGAGCGTTTTCGTACGCCACCGAAGACGAGAAGCGCGTCGAGGCGGCACTCCGAACGCTCATGCCCGCGGACGCTCCGATCGAACGTGAGGAGACCGTCGGCCACCATGGCGACCGGATCGTCGTGCTCTCCGCCCGAATCGAGGTGGCCGACGGGATGCGACACGTCCTCGACCGGTTTGCGACCCTCCCTGATCTCGACCGCGTGCTCGAGGAGCTCGACGAGCGGGTCGACGACAACTGCGCGCTATTCGTGCGGCTCGACAAACAAGCGGCGTTCCGTGGCGACGTCAGGCTCGGCCACGGCATCACGCTCAGAGCCAAAGTCGAAGCGTACCCCGCAAAACACGACACAGCCGTCGAGAACGCCCGTGAAACGCTCTCGCGGCTCGCGAACGAATCGTCGTAGCCGGCGTCGCCGCCGCCTTCTCACTCTGATAGCCGGTCGGTATCGATCGACGTCTCAGGCGGGGTGAGAATCAAAAATCCTCGAAAGTGCATCAGCGACCCGCCCGCGTCTTTCACCTCGCGAGCGAAGCCGGCGGCGAGTTCGTTGAGGTCGCCCTCAACCGCCAACACGAGGACGTCGCCCGCCTCAACGTGTTGCACCCAGACGGCCGGGTCGGTCGACCCGTCCAGGACGTCGAGGACCACGTCGCCGCCGGCGGGAA
>Ga0209965_1000046_pt1 | contig 40212 bp, 41 predicted proteins | sample SalPon2_B_H2O_MG_FD_185707 | JGI IMG/M metagenome (GOLD analysis project Ga0209965, IMG submission 185707) | Salt pond water microbial communities from South San Francisco under conditions of wetland restoration - Salt Pond MetaG R2_B_H2O_MG... | ecosystem: Environmental > Aquatic > Non-marine...
GAGGAGTGCGAGTATGCCGGCCGCGGTAGTGGCCGCCACCGACGTCGAGAGCAGCAGCCGGTGCGTCGTCGAGAGGGCGTCGGCGCGGCGCTTCACCCGGCCGACGACGAGGCGGGTCGCGAGCACGGCAGCCGCGACGGCGACCGTGACGGCGATCCGCCGAAGCGTGGCGGTGTCGAGGCGATCGACGACGCCGGTGGCGATCGGCGCCTCGGTCGTGGCGACGAACATCTCGTTCGAGGCGAGCAGCATCCCGACCGCAACAGGCGGCACTTCGACCGCAACGAGCGGGTCACCGGCGCCGACCGCAGCGAGCATTACGACGGGTCCGCCTCCGGTGTGCCGTGGGTCGCCGCGAGCTGCGCGAGCGCGGCGAACGCCGACGGCGAGAGGTCGCCCGGCCGCCGGGAGAGCCGCGACGCTTCTGCTGCCTCGACGACCGCCTCGGGGGTAGCGAGCCCGGAGATGTGGGCCGTGTTTCGGATGGCGTTTCGAACCGTCTTCCGGCGCTGGGTGAACAGTGCTTTCACGAAGCGCAAGAAGAACGCCTCGTCGTCGACCGTGTACGCCGGCTCGCGCGGCACACAGCGGACGACCGCGCTCTCGACGGCGGGCTGTGGGTCGAACGCCTCTTTCGGAATGCGCTCGACGATCTCGACGTCGGCGTAGTGCTGTGCAGAGACGGAGAGCCGGCCGTACGCGGACTCGCCGGCCGACGCGACCATCCGGTCGGCGAACTCGGCTTGAAAGGTCAATACGAGCGGTCGGCCGGTCGGCAGGAGTCTGAACGCGATCGCAGAAGAGACCCCGTACGGCAGGTTCGCGACACAGGCCGAAAAGGGCGGCAGCGACACGTCGAGCGCGTCTCCCTCGACGACCTCGAGTGTACCCGTCTCGACGGCCGTCGAGAACTCCGTTCGCAGGAACGCGGCGAACGCCGGATCTCGTTCGACGACGGTGACCCGTCCGGACGGCGGCTCCGTCGCCGGGTCGCCTGTCCCGTCACCTGCGTGTGCGAGCAGTCGGTCGGTGAGGGCGCCGGCGCCGCCACCGATCTCGAGCAAGTGACTCGTGTCGGCGGTTTCTGGAAGGTACGTCGGGAGTCGGTCGAGCACGCGATCGTCGACGAGGAAGTGTTGATCGCGGTCGGGGTTCGCTTGGGCGCCGGCCCGGCGTGCGAGGCCGTCCGGATCGCGTGATCCGTACGCGGGCGGAGGGCTCGTCGATCGATCAGTCATGCGCACGTGTAGCCCGCCAGACGGCGTAAACCCCACGTTTGTCGGGTGAAAACACCGACAGCAATACCAGCGAATGACCAGTGTCTGAGCGACGTCGAAACGTGTGCCACGAAGTCGACGATCGTCGCCGATCCGTCAGGCGTACTTCGCAACGATCGCGAGGACTTCATCGAGCTCCTCACCGTCGAGCGAGTAGCGCTCCTGAGCGAACACCGAGCGGAGTTCGGTGCGGTCTTCGGGAAGGAGGTCGGTGATCTTCACCGCGGTCGAGACGTCGATCGGATCGAGTTCGACGAGTGCTTCGACGAGCTCGCGGGACTCCTCGGCGTCGAGGTGGCCGAACCGATTGGCGTGTTCGATCGCGCGGGCGAGTTCGTACCGAAGCTCTCGTTCCTCGTCGGCCGCGCGATCGGCTTCGATCTCGGCGAGGATGGCTTTCGCCTCGGCGGTAGTGAGGTACTCCTCGTCGACTTTCTCCTTGAATATCGTCATCTTACTGCTGCGAGCGCATGTGCGCGGCGCGGACGATGAGCGTCTTCGTCGTTCCGCCGTCCGAGATCTCGACGGTGAACGCGGCGCCTTGTTTCCCGGTGACGGTGCCGGTGCGGCCGTCGAACCGCGGGTGGTACCGCCCGTCCTGCACGCTCGGGTCGATCTTGAGGTGGACGGTCTCGCCGGGCTCGAACTCCTGGATCGCTCGCTGTGGCGGAGACGTGCCACGGTCTCGTGGATCGTTCGACAGCTTGTTTCGGGTCGCCTTCTGGGGGCCATTGGAACTCGGCATAGTCGTTGACGCGTGATTCCGCTGCCGGGGGTATAAATCGTGCGTTACGCGGCGCGAGCGGGGACGGGCGGTACGACGGCTCTCGGGGACGCCGAGTGATCGGTCGATCTGCAGACGTGTCGTGGTATCGAAAGCACTAATCACGTCGCTGCCGTGGAATACGCGTAATGAGTCATCAGCTGCCGGACGTACAGGCGTCGGCGCCCGACGTGACGGTCGGGCTCTCGCAGGTCGGCGTCACCGGCGTGGAGAAACTCGTCAAGCTCGCGCGCAAAGACGAGCGCCCGATCGTTCTCATGGCGGAGTTCGAGGTGTTCGTCGATCTCCCGAGTGGGCGGAAGGGAATCGACATGTCGCGGAACCTCGCCACGATCGACGAGATCTTAGAGGAAATTACCCGCGAGGAGGCGTATCGCGTCGAGGACGTTTGTGGCGACGCCGCAGAGCGACTGCTCGAGAAACACGACTACACGACCACCGCCGAGGTGTCGATGACGGCGGAGCTCGTCACACGCGAAGAGACGCCCGCCTCGGGACTCGAGACCCAGAGTACGGCGACGATAATCGCCAGTGCAATCGCGACGGACGAGGGGACCCGCGCGGAGATCGGCGCGGAGGTCACGGGAATGACCGTCTGTCCGTGTTCACAGGGGATGTCCGAGTCCCGTGCCCGCGAGGAGCTCGACCGGCTCGGCGTCGACGAGGAGACCACGGAGGCGTTCCTCGAGGCCGTCCCACAGCCGGGTCACTCCCAGCGCGGCCACGCGACGCTCACGATCACGACCGACGGAAATCCCGAAGTCGACCTCCGCGACGTGATCGACGTCGCCCGCGACTCGATGAGTGCGCGGATCTACAACATGGCGAAGCGTCCAGACGAAGACCACATGACGTATCGGGCACACGCGGACGCGAAGTTCGTCGAAGACTGTGTACGCGCGCTCGCCGAGGGGACGATAGCCGAGTTTGGGCACCTGAACGACGACGCCGTGATCCACATGAAACAATCGAACGACGAATCGATCCACCAACACAACGCCCACGCCGAGCGAGAGGTCACCATGGGCGACCTCAGAACTGAGCTCAAGCGGTAGACCGCGTCGACGCGGCGGCTACCCCCACGACTCCGCGACGGCTGCGACCCGCGTCATCAGCTCGTCGGGCGTCGTCGCCGGCTCGGAGACGTCCCCGTCGGCGAGCACGACTGCCGATCCGGGCGCCACGCGGTGCGGCGTCGGTGCCCCGTCGCGGTGGGCGTTCGGAACGACGACCTTCTCGTGGTCTGCGACCCGCCAGGCGGCGCGGTGCAGATCACTCCCCGGCTCGTCGCCGACGACGATCGTCGTCGTCCCTCGTTGGAGCCGACCGACGAGACTGCCGTACGCGGCGACCTGGACGCCGAGCCGATCGGTCGCGCCGGCGAACGCCGCGGCCGTCTCATGGGCCACCGTCCGGTACCGGTCCTCGCCCGTGAGCGCCGCGAGATCACACAGCCCCAGTGCCATCTCGACGTTGCCGTCGAGCGGCCGGAACGGTCGGTCAAGCAGGGCCGGCCCGGACCGCGGGCCGTCGACGAACGAGTCGTCGACGCGGAGCCGGTCGATCGCGCGGTCGGCGACCGCGCGAGCGACGTCGACGCCGGAGCCGAGCACGCCGGCGGCCCGAACGAAGGCACTCACGACGCGAGAGACGTCTTCGAGGAGGTCGCCGGGGGCGGTCTCGTCGTCAGACGGGCGGAAGTGGCGCACCCGTCCGGTCGCCGTGTCGATGAGGTCACGCGTGAGCCCGTCGAGGATTCGGTCGGCGTACTCCCGGGAGTCGGCGTCGTCCGTGTACGCCGCAAGCGTGAGCAGCGCGTCTGCTGCGAGCGCGTTCGCCCCGGCGAAGACGGTGCGGTCCCGGCGTGGTGCGTCGAGGTCGGCGCGATCGGCGGCGGGAGCCGCGTAGTACGCACGGCCGAGTCCGGGGCCGAGACTCCCTCCGACCCCGTAGCCGGTCCATAACTCGTCGGTGAGGAAGCCTGCTGCGGCCGCGGCGGGCTCGCGGTACGCGGCCGCGCCGGTGTAGAGGTACGCGTGAGCGAACGCGCGAACGACCGCGGCGTTCGTGTCGGCGGTCTTCTCGTAGGCGACGTCGCTCCAGTCGCGCGCGCCGGCGAACCGGAAGAAGCCGCCAGCGACGTCGTCGGCGAGGTGATCACGGACCGCATCGAGGGTGCGGAGCGCACGGTCGCGATCGCGGGTGAGCGCGAACTCGACCGTGCGGGGGAGCGGGAACTTCGCGTCGGTGCCCCAGCCGGCGTGACGCTCGTCGTACGCCGACTCGAGTTGGCCCGTGAGGTGACGCTCGACGGCCCCCGAGAGGTCACCAGCCGGCGGGCGGCCGTCGGTAAGCGCCCGGGGGACGCGACCGGCGTCGCGGCCCTCCTCGCGCCACAGCTCTCCAACGGACTCGAGGACCTGGCGCATCCCGGCGACGCCGAGGTATCCCGCACCCGTAAGGAGCTCGCCGTCCGGGGTGAGAAACGCCGTCGTCGGGAAGCCGCCCATGTTGTACCGCTCGCGAACGCGCGGTCGGCGGTCGACGTCGACGCGGACCGGCACGAACCACTCGTTGACGTTGGCGGCGACCCGGGGCTCGGCGTACGTCGTCGCGTCCATCTCGTGACAACCCGCACACCAGGTGGCCGAGAGCGACAGCAGCACGGGGCAGCCGCGCTCGTCTGCCTCACGGAACGCCTTGGGCCCCCACGGCCGCCACTCGACCCGCGTCGCGTCGGTCATACGATTCGCTCGGGCCGAGACCCGGTAAGCGCTTCGAGACCGGAGACCCGCTGCCGCGTGGACCGACCGGTCGGCAGGTATCGGCGGTGTCGGCTAGCCGGTATCGGCGGTGTCGTCTCGGGCGCCCGGTGGATCGGTGGTCCCGTGAGCGGTCGTCTCGCCGCCCTCGTCCGGGTCGTAGTCGTGACCGACGGCTAACGCGAGCGCGTTGAAACAAAGCAAGCCGAGAAACGCCATCCCGGTCGTGCCCTCGAGGCCCGCAGAGAGCAGTATGGGGTAGCCGATGGGCGAGACGACGGCCGTCCAGAACGCGGTTGCACGGACGGTGTGCGTGAGTCGAGCGGCGAGGGGGACGCGGTGCGCGAGTGCCGGGAGGGAGACACGAGTGGACATCTGGCGACTGGACACACGACTGGCACCCACATATAGCCCACAGAGCGTTCGACGAGATTCACGGATTTCACGGCGGTTTCGAAACCGTTCACGAGCCGCCGAGATCTGGGTAGACGTTTTATCAACGCACGAGATCCGCTCGATTCGATCGGGACGGTGCGGTGGCGTACGGCGACTGCCGAGGGGCGAAGCCATTTGACCGTCGCCCGAGCAGCACGACCATGGACCACGACACCGACGAGCTGACCGCACACGTGTGCGTCGTCGCCTGCGGCGGCACCATCGCCTCGGAGCCGGACGCGGACGGCGCGGCACCGGCGAAAGACGGGTCGGACCTGATCGACGCGGTGCCGAGCGTGACCGACTACGCGACCGTGTCGGCGCGCGAGGCGTGTGCACAGCCCGGGTTCGACGTTCGCTGGCGGGACCTCTTCGCCGTCGTCGACGCTGCGCGCGAGGCCGTCGCCGATGGTGCGGACGGGATCGTCGTGACCCACGGGACCGACACGCTGGCCGACACCGCCTACGCGCTCGACCTGCTGACCGACCTCCCTGTCCCGGTAGTCGTGACCGGAGCGCAGCGACGGCTCGACGAGCCGTCGAGCGACGTGCCGGCGAACCTGACGCTCGCGGTGAGAACGGCCGCAGACGAACGGTTCGAGCCCGGCGTCCACGTCGCGTTCGACGACGAGGTCCACGCGGGCCGCGACGCGGTGAAGACCCACAGCAACGCGCTCTCGACGATGGCGTCGCCGGCATCGGCCCCGGTCGCGACGGTCACGCGGTCGACGACGCGACTGCTTCGCGAACCGCGTCGCGGCGTCGCGAGCGACCCACTGTGTGCGCCCGACGGGCCGATCGACGTGTCGGACCCCGAGGCGGCCGAGGAGTTGGTGCCGGCGGTCCCGGTGATCCCCTCGGGCACGGGCGTCTCGGGGGCCGGAATCGAGCGTGCACTCGACGACGGCGTCGGCGGAATCGTCGTCGAGGGGACCGGCCTCGGCAACGCGACCGGTGCCCTCGGCGACGCCGTCGCTGAGGCCGTGCCGCGAGTGCCGGTCGTCGTCGCCGGGCGGCCGGCGGGGCCGACCGAACCGGTGTACGGCACGCCCGGCGGTGCGGTGACGCTGGCCGACCACGGTGTCGTCTTCGCCGACGACCTACCGGCAGCGAAGGCTCGGGTCGGTCTGGCACTGGGGCTTGCAGCCGGCGTCCCGCGAGAGTCGCTCGGCGAGCTCTTCGGGCGCCCCTGAACGCGACACGGACCTGTCGGCTGCGCCCCCGAGGCACTTACCCGATGGCGACGTACGTCCACGCATGGTTCAGATCTCCAGACGATCAGCGCTGTCGGGCGTCGGGACGCTCGCCGGGCTCACGGCGCTCGCCGGGTGCGTCGACGGCGGCGACGGGTCGACCGATGGTGGGTCGAACGCGGGAGGCGATACCGACACCGGCACAGGCGGAGACGACCCGTCGGCTGCGGTCACCGACGTGACCGTCCACCAGGTCGGGCGGGCGCTCTCGGGTCCCGCCTGGCGACGGGACGAGCGACCGGGGTTCTGTACGCTGATCGAAGCACGCGACGGCGCGGCGTGGCTCCTACGCGACGCCGATGCCGAGACGACTGCCTTCGTCGAGGAGACGGACTTCGACGCGGCGGTGCTCCTCTACGTCGAGTCGGTTGGACCGAACACCTGTTACGGTCGGGTCGTAGTCGAGGACGTCTCGGTCGCCGAGGACCGGTTGACGGCGACTGCGACCGCCGTCGAGACGAGCGACGAGGACGCAATCTGCGGACAGGCGATCACGTACGTGGGGGCGTTCTGTCGGGTCGCCGTCGCGTCTGCACCGTCGACGACGCGCGTCGACATCACCGATGGATTCGGCACGATGGCCGCCCTGACCGAGACGGACGGTGTTCGCTCTCCCGCCGCACTCGAGGGCGTCATCGAGCCGAGCGGTGACCCACCAGCTGTCCCAGAGGCCTTGCGCTGCCCGGACGAGGCGTTCGAGCGCGCCGGCGGTGGGTACGATCCGCCGGTGAACTGGGGGTCGGGTGGCGGGGTGACGACTGACGCCGGGCTGGCGCTTCGGGCACGCAGGCCCGACGGGAGCAACGGGAGCTCGACCGACGGCGACGGACGTGCGGACGCAGCGGTACCGTTCGAGCGGGGCGAGACGGTCCAGATCCGGCTGACGAACGTTTCGGCGCGGCCGATAGGCGTCGGGAACCGGCACAAATACGCGTTCGAGGTACAGACCGCGGACGGCTGGGTCGACGTGCGCGGCGACGACGACGGCGTGTTCGAGTACACCGACGAGCTGATCCGACTCTCCCCAGGAGAGGGGCTCGAGTGGTCGATCGAACTGACCGAATCCGGTGTCGTCGCCGACCATCCGCAGTCGAGCGCGCGGGTGTGCCCGTCGCTGCAGCCGGGACGGTACCGGTTCGTCTTCTGGGGCGCGAACGACCTCGCCGTCGCCTTCGACTACCTCGGATGACGGGGCTCAGATACGTCGCCTGCGACCGCTGTGCGGCGGTGTTCGCGCGGCCGTCGCCACCGGCGTCGACGGAGCGGTGTGACGTCTGCGACCGCGGCCACCTCGAGGAGATCACGGGCCGACTCGGTGGCGACGACTACTTTACGAGCGCGTTGCGTGACGATCGGTGAGCTGTGCCGCGTTGGAGCTTGCGCAGTCAGCTGTGGCGTGTGACGGCCGGGAGGCGTCGCGGGTCCTCACACCGCGTCGGTCGGCGTCGAACACCGCAGACAGAGCGTCGTGTCGGCGACGTAGTTGACGTCGTCAGACCCGCAGTCCGGACAGTGGAACCGTCCCGTGTTGTACTCGGTCGAGCCACGCGGCGCGTGGAGTTTCCCGTCCGATACCCGGGCGTCGACGATGGTCGCGGTTCGGGACCGTTTGAGCCGAACGCGGCGGTCGAGTGCGTCGTCGCCGCTGCCGTGGAGGTCGTCCCACGAGAGGTCGTCCGGCCGTGAGAGGTGTGCCACGAGTTCCGTGCCGGCCTGCAGGAAGGGGCGACCGGTCTCGGCGGCCGGCGAGTCGAGCCCGAGGTCGTCGTACGCCGCGGCCGCACGGTCGTACGCCTCGCCCGCGCGCTCCGTGTCGCCGATGGTCGCACGGAGGTCGCCGACGAACTCGTGACACGCCGCCCGCTCGACCGCCGTCTCGAGCACGTGCTCGCGGAGCTCGCCGGCGACGACGATGCCCTCTGCGGCGTGCGCACGAGCCCGTCCTGTTTCACCAGCGATCCGGCGACACACCGCCCCGGTGGCGAAGGCGGCGAGCGCGCTCCCCGCCCGGGAGCGTTCGGTCGACTCGTACGCGCTGTGTCCGGTCGGCCCGTGACCGGCGAGGCCTGCTCTGGCGGCGGTGACGTAGGCGTCGGCGGCTGCGTCGTACCGCGAGTGGCCGAGTTCGCGGATAGCCACGTCTCGTGCCGGGAGGTCGTCGTCCATACGAACGGGTGGGGAGACGGCCGGTTAACGGGTCCGATCTGGACCGTCTACGAGCCGCGGCGAGCGGCTGCACGTCGGGTTAGTCGTCGACTCGCGGCAGCGACATGGTGACGCTCGTGCCGCGTGGATCGCGGTCGGTGACCGCGATCGACCCCGCAGAGCGGTGCACGATCCAGTAGATTAACCAGAGCCCGAGACCGCTCCCGTGTGAGAGCGACTCGATCGCGCGTCCCGAGACGAGCACCTCGCGGTCGAGATCCGGCATCCCGGGGCCGTCGTCGATGACGGCGACGGTCACGGCATCCTCGGCGGGACGGTCGACGACGCGGATCTCGACGTGTGGCGACTCCCGGTCGTGGTGTGTGATCGCGTTCGCCGCCAGCTCTGTGACCGCCGTCTGTATCTCGTCGGTCACGAGCGCACGCGCCTCGGCCGGCACGTCGACGACGACGGTCGCCGCCGAGTGATCGTCGTCGAGGTCGGCGGCGACCCGTCGCGCCGTTGCGGCGACATCTATCGGCCGGCGGGTCACCTCCTCGCTGAGCACGGCGGTGATCGCTCGTGACTTCTCGCTCGTCGATAGGAGGTCGTCGGCGTGCGAGACGACGGTGGCCGCGGCCGCAGCCGACTCGCCGGTCGTCTGCTCGCGGAGGTCCGCTGCGATGCCGCGAATCACGTTCATGTCGTTGCGGATGTTGTGGCGCAACACGTTGTCCATCACCCGAAGCTGTCGGGTGCGCTCTTCGAGGTCGGTGACGTCTCGGCAGATAGCGAGGGTGCCGGCAAGCTCGTCGTCCTCGTCGTAGTACGGGTAGCGGCTCGTGCTGAAGAACGCCTCCTTACCGCTGTGTTCGAACGTTGGAGAGATGGCGTAGTGAACCGGTGACTCGGTCCGGAGCACCGCGTCTTTCTGTCGTTCGATCCGCGTCGCAGTCTCGTCGTCCATGAACGCGTACTCGTCGGCGCCGCTGAGCGCCGAGCGCGGGATTCCAGCGAACTCGACGAGTGCCTCGTTGAACAGCACGAAGTTGCCAGAGCGGTCCTGTAACATGATCGGGTCGTCGAGTCGCTGGACGATATTGCGGTGTTGCTTGAGTCGGTCCTCGAGCGCCCGCTCGTCGGTGACATCGATCAGGACGGCCACCGTGGCGGTAACCGCGTCGTCGTCGACGATCGGCGCGACCGTCTGGTCGACGACGGCCCGCTCGCCGTCGGCCCACCGGTGGATCACCTCGCCGCGCCACGCGTTGCCCGCCTCGACCGTCTCCCAGACCCGCTCGTCGCGGTCGCCCTCCGACGACGCACGCAGCATCGATGCGTGTTCGCCCACCGCCGACTCGGCGGCGTACCCGGTCGTCGCCTCGAACGCGGGATTGACGTACTCGATCGTCCCGTCTGCGTCTCCGATCCAGATCGCGTGTCCCGACGCCTCGACTGCCTCCCGAAAGCGACGAAGCGCCTCCGCCCGCGAGTGCAGCTCGAGCGACTGGTCACGGAGTCGCAACAGCGCCCGGATGCGCCACGCGAGCTCCGACTGCCGGATCGGCAACGAAATCAGCTCGTCGACCGTCGTCGCAAAGGCGTTGTCGGCGAGTTCGCCGCGGTCGACCTCGAGGAGGTCAGGCGTCACCTCAGAGACGAGAAGCAACACCGGCACCAGCGCGGGTGCCGCCGCCGACTTGACCGTCTCGATCGCGTCGGCGTATCGGCGCAGCCCGCCCTGGTCGACGATACAGAGGTCAAAGCCGGCGGCCGTCAGCGGTTCGTCGGTGTCTGCGACCGCGTACGCGTCGTGGTCCGCGAGCCACTCGCGTAACACGCGTCGGTTCCCGTCGTCGGCAACGAGTGGGTAGATGCGCGGTGGCTCCGCGGTGGACGGTGCGTCGAAGGTCACTCCGCCGAGGGGCGTGTCTGTGTCTTCAGCCATCGTTGTCCCAGTCCGGCGTCCCCGTCAGGATGCCGCGGAGCTCGGGGCGGGGTTCACCGACGACGAGGCCGTCGTCCGTGATCTCGAAGAGCCGAAGGCCGGTGTCGACCGCGCTGGTCCGTCGTTTGAGCACCCCGACGACCTTCTGGAGTTCGCCGCGGTACTCGACGTGACGAAACACGACGATGTCGTCTGCGAGGTGGCTCACGCGCTGTTCGGTCGCGTAGAAGTCGCCGGTGATCCGGTGTACCTCGTTGGTGAACAGCCCGGTGACGCCGACGTTTCGCAGGTAGCGTGCGACCGCCACGAGGGCATCGATCGGATCCGCGGCGTCCTCGGTGAACGCCCGCTCGAACCCTGCGACACCGTCGATCGCGACGAGGGTAACGCCCGCCTCCACGCGCCGCTGGAGTCGAGCAGTGAACTCGTCGACGGTCATCTCGTTGGGACCGATAGACTCGATCACGACGGTACCCGCCTCACGTAGCCGGCGGAGGGGGATCCCGATCGACTCGGCGCGTGCGACCATCGTCTGCGGGCTCTCCTCGAAGCTGTAGAGTACGGACTCCTCGCCGCGGCGTGCGGCCTGTGTCATGAACTGCAGTGCCGTCGTCGTCTTGCCGACGCCCGTCGGGCCGCTGAGGAACGTGAGCGCGCCAGTGGTGATGCCGCCGTCGAGAAGCGCGTCGAGGCCTTCGACGCCCGAGTTGAGTTCGCCGAGCGACCAGTCGCGGTGGTGACGCTCCGGGTCGAGCCGCGGCCACACGTGCATTCCCGCGTCGTCGATCGTCACCGTGTGTGGACCACGGCGAGCCGCCGACCCGCGAAACTTCGGCACCGAGAGCGTTCTTCGGTGATCGTCGACGTCGAGTGTGATCACGGCGTCGACGAGAAACTGGAGGTCGTCGTCCGGGACCGAGCTCGCCGCCTGCGAGGTCAACACGACCGTGGCACCGCGCGACTTCAGGAAGTCGACGAGCCCGAGCACCTGCGTCCGGAACTGCCGCTCATCCGGGGCGAGGTACCTGAGCTCCGTGATCGGATCGACGAGGACGCGGTCCGGATCGACGCGGTCGACACGCTCGCGGATCGACTCGGTGATCGGCGATCGTTCGACCTCGTCGGCGTAAAACAGGTCGTACGCGCTGTCGCCGTGGAACGCGTCGCCAGACGGCGAGAGGTCGAGAAACTCGAGGCCGTCGGTCGGTCGGTCGAACCGCGCAGCCGTCTCGCGAAGGTAGGCGGTCGGCTCACCGAGGTTGATGTACAGCCCGGTGTCGGCCGGGTCGGCCGTGAGAGCGTGAAGGCCGAAGATGGTCTTTCCGGCGCCGGGAACGCCCCGAAGCAGAGTCGCAGACTCGGGCAGGAGTCCGCCGTCGAGTACCCGGTCGGCGTTGGGGATACCCGTCGAACACCGGTCGCGCTCCGTCGCCGTCGTCATGTGCGGGCTTCACACGGCCGCTGATGTAATACGATCGGTCGGGAGACCAATCACCAGTCGGGAGAGACAATCGGACGGCTAGGCGGAGTGCCGAAAGACGGCGGCGCTTACAGCTGTAACGAGGCGAAAGCCCCAGTGGGGGAACCCCACGGCTTTAGCCGTGGAAGGATGTCAGGCGGCCGCGCTCGTGATCGCGCCTTCGAGCGTGGTTCGGTCCTGGGCACCGACGAAGCGGTCGACGGGTTGGCCGTCTGCGTAGAGGACGAACGTCGGGACGCCGCGGGCGCCGAGCTGCTGGGCGAGTCCCTGGTTGGCGTCGACGTCGACCTTCGCGACGACCGCGTCGGTTTCACTCGCCAGCGCCTCGACGGTCGGCTCCATCATCTGACAGGGACCACACCAGTCGGCATAACAGTCGATCAACACGACGTCGTGCTCGTCGACGAGCGTCTGTAGCGCGTCCGGTCCGGATACGTCGACCGGCTCTGTCGGTGACTCGTTTGCACCGGCGTCGTCACCGTCCGCGTCGCTGCCGACTGTGTCGGCCCGGGCGTCTCCGCCTTCGATCCGCTCGCGGAGCTGTCGGCGTTTTCGTTCGCGGATCCGTTCGCGCTCGTCGCGGGCAGCCTCGTCGCTCGCGTCTGGATTGTCGGCGTCGCTCATGCCACAATATTGTCCGTGTCGAACAATATACTTTGCGGTCGGGTGGCCGACCACATATATGTCGCGGGAGCGAACAGTTCGCTATGGTCGAGCACGACGCAGTTCGCATGGACGACGACCAGCGCGACGAGTTCCTCGAGCGTGCTGGAACCGGCGTGATAGCGCTCGCGACCGACGGCGACGAGCCCCCACACAGCGTGCCGGTTTCGTACGGCTACGACCCGGTAGAGGCGGTGTTCTACTTCCGGCTCGCCGTGGGGCCGACGCGGGCGAAGGGCACCCTCGACGACCGCCCCGTCACGTTCGTCACCTACGGGGATCCAGACGACCGGTGGCGCAGCGTCGTCGCCGCCGGACGACTCGTCTCGACGACCGACGAGGCGGTCGCCGACGACACGATCGCCGGGCTCGAACGAACCGGCCGGATACCGATCGTCGACATCTTCGGCGAGCCGACCGCGGACGTCTCGTTCGCGTTCTACCGGCTCGACCCGGACGAACTCACGGCACGGATCGAGCGCTCACTCGAGCCGTGAACGTCGACGGGGTGGCCAGAGTGTCCGCTGGCCGGGCTCACACGACGCCGAGTCCGACGAATCCGACGTAGCAGGCACCGACCAACAGTCCCGAGTGGAGCAGGGCCCCGTACCGCCCACCAGCGGCAGCACCGGCGAACCACCCAGAAGCGAGTAGGGTCGCCTGCGCGACGACGTACAGTCGAAACCGCTCTAAGGCCGGCACCACAGAGACGGCGTCGAACGACTCACCGAGCACGGCCGCGATCGAAGCGAGCCGACCGGCGTCCATCACGGCAACGTTGATCACGGCGACGAGGCCCGCGACAGACAGCGCCGCTGCCCAGCCGCCGACAACGTACCGTCGCATCGCCTCCCGGAGCGCGCGCGTCTCGTGGGTGAGGCGGTCGACCTCGATCTGTAGCGTCTCGAAGACGGCGTCGATCGCTGCACCCGCGTGGAGCGCACCGGCGACGAGCCCGACCGTCCGGTCGGCGAGGGGTGTGTCAACCTGATCGACGAACCGGTCGAGTGCGGCCGTCCGAACGTCTCCGGCGGCTGGGACCCGTGGACCCGACGCACCGACTCCCACGGTTCTACCGGTCGTGCTCGTCGACAGCGCGAACGCGAGCGACGCGACGTCAGCAGAGAGCACACCGAGGTCGGCCTCGCGTGCTGCCGCGTTCACCGCCGCGGGAAACGGCTGACCGATCGACGTCTGTCGTGCGACCGCGTAGACGAACTCGGTGAGCCGGCGGTCTTTCGCGTCGTCGAACCGACGGCGGCGGGCCGCGACGAGTCCGACCGGCAGCGCGAAGGCGACGTACGAGAGCAGCGCGACCGTCACGAGCGGGTATCCGACGTACGCGAGCCAGCCGCCGACGAGCGTCGCAGCCGGGGCCGCCACGACCGTCGTGCTCGCAGGATTCGAGGGCGCGGTCGTCACTGAGCTACGAATCCCGGGTGGGCGACGATGACTCGGGTGTGACCCGGTCGGTCTGAGCGCGCTCGTCGCCGCGACGCCTGCGACGCCGACGGCGAGGAGGACACAGACGGAGAGGTACACCGCCACCGCGCGCGGCGAGACGGTCCCGACCGGCGTCTCCACCGGGCGCGAGAGCGCCGGGACGAACGCGCTGGCGACGGTCACCGCGACGACGAGCACCGCGGGCACGACCAAGACGAACACGAAGAGCTCGGCGACGGGTTGCAGGTACCGCCGGGCCCGCGTCTGTGCGTGCTCTTGTCGGTGTGAGAGGAGACGGCTCTCCGTCCGGAGGAACCTCGCCAGCGCGTCGTCGCCCTGTGAGAGGTGGTGGCGAAACTTCAGGAGAAAGGGCGCGAGCAGGTCGCGCGAGGGCGTGTCACGCGCGACTCGTCTGAGCCCCGCGTCGAGGCTCCCCGTGAGCTGTGCCGCGTTGAGCGCCTTTCGGAACGAGACCGCTGTCCCGCCGTACGCCTCGTTGCTGGCGACCCGTGCGATCATCGTCCGTGCGTCGTCACTGCCCGCAGCGAGGACGTCGAGGTACCGAACCGCGCCCGGGAGCGTCCGTTCGATGCGCGTGCGCCGTGCGGCGACGAGCCAGCGCAGGTAGTGCCCGCCGAGCACGACGGTAGCGCGTTTGGTCGCCGCGCCCGCGACGACGGTCAGCACGACGACGATCGACGACGGCGAAAGGACGAACGTCGCGAGCGTCACGTGGCGGGCGAACGCCCGGGTGACCCGGTCCGCGACCGTCGGCGCTACCGTCGAGGCGAAGACGAATACCGGCGGGAGAGCGAGCAGGCACACGACCCACGAGAGCGCGTACAGCCGAGCGACGAAGGTGCCGAACGAGGTAGACGCGGGCGCTCCGCGATGCCGGACCCGGTCGGCATCGTGTCGACGGTCGTCCGCGTGACGAGCGAACAGCGCGTACGCCACCTCGTCGAGACGACCGAATAGTCCCGGTCGAGACGATCGATCCCGCACCCCGATACGCTCCGAGAGGCCGGTGTGCGTCGAACGGCTCGGACGGACCGCGGGGCCGGCGGCGTCCACTGTCGGGTCGCCGTGATCGGGCGCGTCGTCCGCGGCGGTCGAGACGTCTGCGTTCACGGGACGCCTCCCGAGGTGTCGTCGCCGGACTCGGTGGGGCGATCGGTTGCATCCGGTCGTGGACTCGCCTCAGGGCGCGTCGTGGCCGCCTCGTCGGAGTCTTCGCCCGCCGTAGCGCGGTCAGTGCGAAGCGAGCGCGCGACGCGCTCGACCGTCGCCGCCTCGTCCGCCCTGAGATCTGCGAGGAACTCGAACAGCTCGGTGAAGTCGTCGACGCCGTCGCGGATGAGGTACCGCACGTAGCGATGTTTGGTGTGGAATTCGGTCTCGACCGCACCGACGCCACGGTCGGTTCGGTCCGCCAGCCGAGCGAGTGCGTGTACCCCCCGGCCCGCATCGGTGCCCGACGACTCGTCAGTCGGCAGTCCCGTCGTCTGAACTGCACCGTCCAGATCCCGCCACGCGACCGTGTTGTAGTGGACCGTCGCGCCGGGTCGCTCGACGACGCCAGCACCGCCGTGTTTTGGATTCCCGGTTCGGCTCGTTCGGGCGGCCGGATCGAGCGCCTCGTACTCCTCCGGAGAGAGCGGCTCGACGGCCTGTGTGACGTATCGGTCGCTACCGACCTGTCTCAAAAAGACGACGAGGTCGACCTCGCGGAGGAGGTACGGCGGGAGTCCCCGTTCGATGGCGCGGTTGACGAGCGTGTCGATGTCTGTCGCATGTGTGGTACCGACGACCCCGTGGCCCGCATAGAACGTAAAGCTATTAGTAACTCTAGCCGTGAGCATAGGTATACCATGGCAGGGTCGGATACTCAACCCGCAATGACATACCCTACCTCCAAACAGTACGACCGGTGGAAAGAGAACGCCAACCAGATGGATATGTCGGTGTCGGAGTGGATGCAGGCGATGATTGAGGCTGGAATGAAGAAGTTCGAAGCGACAGTCGAACCTGACGAAACGGTCAACGAGCTTCGGCAGCAGCGCAACGACCTCAAGGAGGAACTTGATCACGCACGCGACCGGATTGAGAAACTTGAGGCACAGCTCCACACGAGCGAACAAGAGAAAATCAAACAGACCATCGAGAACAACCCCGGTGTGACTATCGGAGAGATCGGCCAAGAGTTAGCGAACACCGTCCCAGAGCGGTTAGATGGCCATCTCGACGTGTTACAGGGGACAGAGGTAACGATCGACGGGCAGCGGTGTTATCCAGTTGAGGAGACAGCATGACCGAGCCGAGCCCCCCACACGACCGCTTAGGCGTGTTCAAACAGTTCGAGGATGTGCCGGCTCGACGGCGGCTGCGTCAGTTTTCGAACGTGTATGAAGGGCGTGATGTGTGGAGTGATTACCGAGCGACTGCAGACCTAAGCGCCCGGATGGGCGAGGAGTGGGACCTGTTCGCACGGCGGTGGAAAGAGCATATGAACAGTCGTGGGCGGCATCATGCGCTTGCGCATCCAGACGATGTGGAAGCCTGGTCAGCGTGGCTCTTAGATCAGTTCAGGGTTGATCGGTCGTATCAGCACTGGAACGTCATCGAAGGGTTCTATGCGTGGCTGATGTGGCACACCGCCCATCGGCACACATACAACCCATTTCACCTGGCCGCAACGGATACAACGAGTCAAACGTACACCATCTGGAGCCGAAAGCTGGAGAAAGTATGAGTGACAACGATCGTAGAAAACTTGCAGATGCATTCGACCGAGAGATTGACCCGCTAGAGGAGTATCAAGATACATTTGAGGATATCGACGTCGACCCGTTCGAGCTGTTCATTGATGAACGAGTTGTCGATCGGGGGCTTGCAGACGCAACGGTCGGGCTGTACGACCGAAGCTTTCGGAATTGGAAAGCGTTTGCCGAGGAGGTTGGACGCCATCCAGCATGTCCGAATAAGCCGCTGATGAAGCAGTTCATTCACCACCTTCGAGACCGAGGGACCGGTGATGACACGATCAAAAACCGGATCAACTGCCTGAACCAAGCGTACGAGTATTGGCAAGCAGCCCAGGAGTTCCCCCATCCGACCGACTACAACCCGATCAAGCAAGCGAAAGCAGATATTGAGTTTGAATCGGGGTCTGTAAAGCCGCCACACCCGCTTTCGATCACTGACGTGCGTGAAAAAGTCGAAGAGATCACGCATATTCGGGACCGGGCGCTTGTGTTGATCCAACTCAAGCTGGGACTGCGAGCGACAGAAGTGTGTAACATCAAACTCTCTGAGATACACATCGCAAACGACGATCTCCAAGCACACTACGATACACTCGGGACCGCTGCTGATCTGCAAGGGCAGTCTAACGCTCTGCTCATCCCAGATGATAGAGCCGGGAACAAGTCGAAGCGTCCACGGCTGCTCCCGGTTGATGATGAACTGCGTGCGATGCTCGTCCGGTATCTCTTGATACGCCCAGATAACGGAGAGCCATGGCTATTTCTCTCGAAAAACCGGCATATGCAGTGCCAACAGGACTATATTAACGCCATCTGGAAAGACACGTTCCACCCAACGTATGAGGAAACAGAGCAGTACCGCTCTTTGACCTCGCACTTCGGGCGACACTTCTTTACGACGTACTGGCGTGTCAAACAGGATTTGAACCGCGAACTGATCAAATACATGCGAGGCGACACGCCTGGGGCACGGTCACTTCAAGAGCGGGGCGCTATTGACGACTACATTCACACCTACTACGGCGATATTGAAGAAATATATCGGGAACAGATCTACAAAATCGGGTTCTGATCGCGGGCTGAACCCGGCTATTCGATTACAGTGGTTGTGCCCGGCTATTCGGTTACAGTGATTGTGCCATTAGAGTGGAGAGTGATTTGGATGTGTTGACAGTCATCAACTGAGATTCCAAGGAGTCGAAGATCGGCGGCGCTGAGAAAGAGGCAGGCAGCGCCAGACTCACTTTGGATACCAGTGAGTGAGACCGTACGGGTGGTAGTGGGAGAGCTGGGTTGTTCGTTCATCCGCATATAGAGTAAGGGGCGCTAGGAGTGTCGGATCTACGCTCAACACGGATCTTAACCGGTGGCACTTAAACCCCGAAGTGGGGACCGTAGCGGCAGCGTCAGGAGTCAAGGGAATAGCTTGAAACGGGTTCTTGATGCATAGATACGCCGTGGTTGCTAAGATCAATGCTCTATTGAACTGCTCTGATAATAGCAAGTATTGTAGCCAGCATTACGACAATTTATTTCAATTACAAATTCAAGAATTATATGTGGATAGATATAGAGCAGTCAGAGGCCCACTCAGGGCTTAACACTTTTTTCTATCGCCAATCAGTAACACATATGAGTCGTAAAAATATCAATCGCTCAAACAAGGCGCTAGTACATTGGGAAGAGGTGCTTGACGATATCAATACAATTGCAGCGGAGTACGAATCAGAGGGTTGGAAAACGATCATACTCCACCCTGGTGATGTCTCAACAATTGTTGAAGAAGATGCTGGGTTTCGTCTTGTAGTCCCAAAATCGGAATTGGAGGCGTTAGGTGAACTTGTAGAAAGAGAGGAGGAATCATTCAATGAGTTTGAGCTATATCGGGCACCTGCGGAAGGTTTGTTGATGTTCGTTGTTACTGTAAAGTCGAGTAAGTATCGTCAGGCTGTCTTTTTTCCAACATATTACGATCCAGAAGTCGACGAAGACTTTATTAGAGCGGTTCAAGAGCAGGGGTTGGTGTACACACAAATAACAAATTTAGATCAATCACACCAGTACTCGTTTCGTCATAGTGACCCATCCCTATTTATTCCGTAGCTATCACCTTCGCCATTGGGCAAGCAGTAATTAAATTCAAGCAATTAATAGTTAATTCTTCTAATCACACAGACGATTAATCTCCCGTTTAGGAAACATTTATATTCTTCTGTTGATTGATGTTCGATTATGCGACCCGATAACACGGAACGTCGCAAATTCCTGAAATTAGTGGGTGCGGGCACAACAACTGTCGCACTCGCAGGGTGTACAGGCAATGAAGATGCAGACAGTAGCAGTGGGACTGATGGTGAGGATGGGAGCACTGATGACGATGGAGCCAGTGCCGAAAGCGGGGGCGGTGAAACGGAAACAGACTTCCACTTTATCGCCGGTCAGGTGTTTGGTACCCTTGACCCAGCAGAGCAGGTAGATTACACCCAGGGGATGGCTGCACAGAATCTCTACGATGAGTTTATTACAGTCGACCCGGACTCACTGCAGCCGACTGCCAACATCGCACAAGAATGGGAAGTCGAAGATTCGGGCCAGACGTGGGTCTTCACTATCCGCGATGACGTGACATTCACCGATGGCACGGATATGACGGCTGAGGATGTGGCCTACTCGATGAGGCGGATGTTGGAAATGGAAGCAGGCTACTCGTCGTTTTTCCTTAGCTACCTGAGTCCAGAGGATGTGACTGCGCGTGATGAACGAACGGTTGAATTTGCGTTTAACCAAGCATATGGTCCCGCGTTGGCAATGCTGGTACAGTTCTACATTGTCAACAGTGAGGTAGTTAAAGAGAATGAGCAGGACGGCGATTATGGAAATGCCTACCTCCAAGACAACTCAGCAGGATCAGGTGCTTACGTACTTGACGAGTGGGAGCAAGGCAACTCTATCTCAACATCAGCCTACGAGGATTACTGGAAGGGATGGGATGAGAATAGTTTTGACACGTTCCGGTCAACGGTTATCACCGAGCAGTCAACCATTGTCAACACAATGCGAGAGGGCGGTGGTGATATGACCGACCAGTACATGGGGACACAAGCTTACGAAGAGATGGCCTCGTTCTCAAACGTGGACGTACCAGAGGTGCCCCAACTGCAACTGTTCCACCTCCCGCTAAATACGCAGAAAGCACCGACTGATGACGTCAATGTTAGGAAAGCAATTGCATACGCATTTGATTATGAAAGTGCAGTTAATGATATAATCGGCGGTGGTGCGGTAGCCGCGGGGCCGGTACCCCGAGAGATGGCTGGCCACAACGATGATCTTGAGCCAATGTCTCAGGATCTTGAACGCGCACAGGAATTCCTTGACCAAGCCGAGTATTCTGTTGATGAGATTAACGAGATAGGTCTTGAACAGGTAGTCGTAGCTGGCACCGAACTCCAGCGGCAAATTGGGCTGCTCAACCAGTCCTGTCTCTCAGAGCTTGGCATTGAATTAGAGATCAACCCTCAGCAGTGGGCCACGATCACGGACCGTGCTACCGATCCTGAGGAGACAGCTCATATCACAAATATTTTCCATACTGCTAAAGTTCCCTCACCCGACAGCCATAGCTACCTGATGTATCACCCTGAATCATTTGGGTCATACATCTCACAGTCGTGGTATTCAAGCAATGAGCTCCAGTCTGTTCTTGAGGAGGCTCGGAACACAGCAGATCTGCAGAAACGTCTCGAAAAGTATCAAGAAGCGCAGGCGATGGTTGTTGAAGGGATGCCTAGCGTCTTTATTGCAAACCCTCCGTACCGCATCGGAGTGAATCAAAACGTGGGGGGGTGGCAGTATCAAGGTGTGATGGCATTTGACTGGGATATCCACTCAATGCATCGTAAAGGAGAGGGGCGCGCAGAATAGCGGTTAGCTAAGCTAATCCAGATTACGTTTCCCATATGTCAATAAAACCAATGGTTCTGATGTCATACCTCCATTATGTCATATATTAATTACTTACTCCGCCGGGCACTCCAGTCGATACCAGTTGTGTTTGGGTTATCAATGCTAATTTTTGTTATTTCCCGGGTTATTCCCGGGGACCCAGTTCGACTTGCACTCGGCCCGGAGGCCAGCGAGCAACAGGTCCAGGCTCTTAAAGCAGAGATGGGGCTCGATCAGCCAATCCCGGTACAGTACATTGACTGGCTGATTGGGGTAGTCCAAGGCGACTGGGGAATGTCTCTGCGGACGAATAATAACGTTTTAAGCGACATCGTTGCCCGACTGCCCGCTACCATTGAGTTAGTTGTCCTAACACTCGTCTTCGCGGTGCTGCTCGCTATTCCGTTCGGCGTCATCGCGGGGACAAACAAGGATGGCTGGCAGGACCACGTCTCACGCATCACTGCGCTGTTCGGCGTCTCAATGCCACGTTTCTGGGTCGCTATCGTGCTTCAGATCATATTCGTTGTCACTCTTGGATTGCTTCCACTATCAGGGCGGCTGAGTGATGGAGTCGAACCGCCACCAGACGTAACACACTTCTATCTCGTTGATAGTCTCCTTGCGGGCCAGTTCGGTACGTTCGTTGACGCTGCCACACATCTGGTGTTACCAGCATTCGCACTGGGACTGGCAACATTAGCACAGGTGATGCGTCTCATCCGTTCTGATATGATTGACGAACAGCGCAAGGACTACGTGCTAGCTGCGCAGGCATACGGTCTTCCAAACAACCTCGTTGAGTACAAATATATGCTACGCAACGCGTTCACGAGTTCGCTGACAGTCATTGGACTTTCATTTGGCTTCTTGTTAGGAAATGCGTTTCTCGTAGAAATCGTATTCGCATGGCCAGGAATGGCCCGATACGGCGTTGAGGCGATCCTATATCAGGATTTCAATGCTATCATTGGAGTTGTTATCGTCGTTGGCGTTGGCTTTGTGAGTGCCAATTTTATCGTGGACCTGCTGTACGGCTACCTTGACCCGCGCGTTAGATTGGGGGATCAATGAATATGGCTACTGAAAAAAGCAACACACGGCTTCCCAGCACAGAGGATACCGCTCAACAAGAGCGGTTTAAACAGATTAAAAGAACGTTTCAGAGCTTCTTACAGAATACGCTATCTGTAGTCGGGTTGCTTATGATCCTAACACTGGTTTTTGCGGCGACGTTTGCTCCATTTATTGCACCCTACCCTGATGATGCTGGAGCGGGTGTCCATTTTGACCGGGCGAGCCAGCCGCCGAGTCTCGAACATCCGATGGGCACAGATACAACCGGTCGCGATATCTTCAGCCGGGTGCTGTTTGGCGCACGCCTCTCGCTGATGATGGGTGTAATTGTACTCTCAATAGCAATTTCTATCGGTGTCACCCTCGGGTTGATTGCTGGTTACATCGGCGGGAAGACCAATTCGATAATAATGCGTATAACTGACATCTTCTTAGCTATCCCACCAACACTGCTAGCGATGGCTGTTGTTGCGGCCACCGGAGCATCATTATTCAATGTAATGGTTGCCATCGCGTTCTCATGGTGGTCATGGTACGCAAGACTAACTCAAGGAGAAGTACTCTCAATCAAAGAAGAAGAGTTCATTGAGTCTAGCCAAGCACTGGGCTCAAACTGGCTTCGGACAACATTTAAAGAGGTCTTGCCCAATGTCTTGAGTCCGATCACGGTTAAAGCCACCCTCGATATGGGATTCGTCATTCTTGTAGGCGCTGGACTGTCATTTCTCGGACTGGGTGCACAGCCGCCAACTCCAACGTGGGGAGCAATGATCGCTCAAGGGCGTAACTACGTCACTACCTTCTGGTGGATCGCAGTGTTCCCCGGCCTAGCAATCTCGTTCGCCGTACTCGGGTTCAACTTTATCGGTGACGGGCTACGGGATGCCTTTGACGTGGAGGTGAACTAACATGCCCGAAACGCTCTTAGAAGTACGAAATCTTCACGTTCAGTTCGATACGTACGATGGCGTAGCCGAAGTTATCAACGGTGTTGACTTCAAATTAAACCGCGGCGAGACAGCTGCGTTAGTCGGCGAGACCGGCTGTGGAAAGAGCGTGACCGTAAAATCGATCATGGGACTTCTCCCTGGAGCAGATATTACTGCTGGTGAAATTATATATAAAGGCCAGGACTTGCTGGAGCTGTCAGACGCTGAACGTCATGCGCGCCGAGGACAGGAGATAAGCATGATTATGCAAGACCCGATGACGAGTCTCAATCCCGTCCTTACAGTCGGTGAGCAGATGACTGACGTTCTGAAGTGGCAGGGGGAGCGTCGGCTATCAATCACCGACTGGATTCAAGACAAGGTATCCAGAAAGTCAGACGCAGACTACCGCGAGCGAGCAATTGAGATGCTCGCTGACGTAGAAATATCTGCACCAGAACGGGTGTTTAGCAGTTACCCTGTTGAGTTGTCGGGCGGTATGCGCCAGCGTGTGTTGATCGCTATCGCGTTACTGTCCGAGCCAAATTTCTTGATTGCCGACGAACCTGGCACGGCTCTGGACGTCACTACCGAAGCAAAAGTGTTGGATCTGCTTGATGAACTCGTTGAGGATCGAAATACTAGCGTACTGTATATCACCCACGACCTCGGCGTCGCTCGTGAAGTGAGCGAATTCATTAATGTCATGTATGCTGGCGAGATTGTTGAACAGGCTCCGACAGCCGAACTGTTTGACAACCCAGAGCATCCCTACACTCGTGGATTGCTTGAGAGTATACCGACCCTATCAAGCGGGATCGGTGGAGGCATTGAAGGTCATTTACCAGATTACACGGATCCACCGGCAGCCTGCCGGTTCGCAGATCGATGCCCCTACGCCGAACCCAAATGTAGCGAAGTAGTGCCATATCCGCGGAAAACAAGCGATGACCACACGGTATCGTGTCACCTTTTTGATGGAGAGAATGCCTACGATCGGCATCAAGCGCTTGTTCGAGAAAATGTCAATATTGGGTCCCCCCCTTGGCAGGGAGGCTCAGAAGATGAGACAGAGCCTGACGTAGTGGCTGATGGAGGGAATAGCAAATGAGTCTAACTGACAGCACCAGCGAGGAGATCACCCAAGAAGTTCATGAAAAGTCAGATCAAATGGTCCAAGTAGAGGGGTTAAAGAAGCACTTCCCAACCTACAAAGGACTTCTCCGCAAGAGAGCAGGAGAGGTTCGTGCAGTTGACGGAGTGAGTCTCACGATCGGTGAGGGGCAGACCTTCGGACTGGTTGGAGAGTCTGGGTCAGGGAAGACAACTATGGGCCGGACGATGCTGCGACTGACTGAGCCTACGGCAGGTAGTGTCAAGATTGATGGACAGGACGTCGTTGATCTCTCTGAGGGCGAACTCAAGCAATTCCGACAGAATATGCAGATCGTCCACCAAGATCCGACATCAAGCCTCAACCCTCGCCACCGTGTAAAAACGATTATTGAAGCGCCGTTGAAGATCCATAACTACGGCAACGCAAAGGAGCGCATTAACCGCATTGAAGAGTTATTAGATATGGTCGACCTGCCGCGAGAATATATGTACCGCTATCCTGGACAGCTTTCAGGGGGGCAGAAGCAGCGGGTCGGCATTGCCCGGGCAGTGGCGCTGAACCCGAAGTTTGTGGTACTAGACGAACCAACAAGTGCGCTTGATGTGAGTGTGCAAGCGCGCATCGTTGACATACTCCAGCGAATTCAAAAAGAGTACGGAATCACCTACTTATTTATTACTCACGACCTCTCATTGCTGCGAAACGTCGCTGACCGTATCGGGGTGATGTACCTAGGTCGGCTTGTTGAGGTCGGCGATGTTCAATCCGTTTTCAGCAGGCCAGAACATCCCTACAGCCGGGCACTGTTATCGGCGATATCGACAGTAAACAAGGCTGACGAGCAGGCCAAGCCTGAACAGCAGAAGCTTGATGGTGAGATTCCGGATCCTCGAGAGAAACCGAGCGGTTGTGCATTCCGTTCGCGGTGTCCCCATGCATTCGATGCCTGCTCAGATGAGGAACCATCAATGTACGAAATGGATGATGGACACGTAGCGCGGTGCTATCTGCACGATGACCGCTACCGAGAGGACCCTGACTGGTGACCATGTCTGAAGACTCTACTCGAATCAAGAGACTTCAGCGGGCTCGCCAGCGGCAACCTTGGACAGTTGAGTTACTTATTAACTCGGCGACCGATCCAATAGAGTTCAAGAACCGCACGCCGGTCTGTGCCGCCTGTCCACAGCCCTGCAAGGCTGAGGAAGTGTGTGCGACAGCAGTTGGCAAAGCAGGTAATCTCTTTGAGTCAATGGGTCGCGACCAGGTATACTACTTGATAGAAAATGGCATGAAGCGATTGCGAACACGAGACGACGCGACACTACGGACCGTTGAGCGTGAGCGGCCGAACACGTTCATAGCGCTTGATGTCGAGCGTACCGCGGAGACAGAAATAAACACGAATGATCGAAAATACAACAAAAATGAAGAATAATAATCACACCGAGATTACGGATGAGTGGGTTGAACACGTGGCAGTCGGTGGGGCAATCCTCGGCGGCGGCGGTGGTGGTTCACTGAATGAAGGTATCAACTTCGGTAAATTGGCCGTTGAGTACGGTAATCCACGAATACGTTCTGTGTCCGTGTTTGACGCTTCAGAAGTCATTCTGACCGTCAGCGGTGTCGGTGCTCCGGCAGCGGCTGATAGCCATGTCAAGCCGGCCGACTACGTGCAAGCTGTTGAGTTGATTATCAACAGACTGAACGAGCGTGGCCAGACAGTTGCCGCACTAATGACTAACGAGATGGGTGGGTTCGCTAGCGTCAACGGACTGCTACAATCAGCAGTGACTGGGCTCCCGATATTGGATGCAGCGTGTAATGGTCGTGCACATCCAACAGGGCCAATGGGGTCGATCGGGCTGTCAGGCGACGAAACTGTGTTGCAGGCCGGTGTCGGAGGTAAGGCCTACACTGAACAACGTCATGAACTGCTTGTAGAGGCCCACCTCTCGTCCGCGGCCGACACAATCCGTCAAACAGCTGAGGCGGCCGGAGGTCTGGTTGCGGTCGCCCGTAATCCAATCACGGCAGAGTACGCTGAATCTAATGCCGCACTTTCGGTATATGACCAGGCAAAAGCACTTGGAGAGGCAGTTCAGACAGCAGATGACGGTGAGTCAGCTGCCGCAGAGGTAGCATCGCTACTAGACGGCGAGGTAGCAGTAACTGGGACTGTTGACTCGCGAGAGCTGGAAACAGCTGGCGGATTTGACACTGGGACCGTCGTCGTTGACGGTAACAAACTCACGTTCTGGAACGAGTATATGACACTTAATCGTAACAGTAAGCGGGTCGCAACGTTTCCTGACCTAATCACGACGCTGGATGCAGACACTGGTAGACCAATTTCAACTGCCGAAATTACAGAGGGTCAGTCAGTCACAGTTGTTGTGGCACCGGCGTCGTCGCTGACGCTTGGCGCAGGTATGAAGGACCCTGGACTATTCCATCCCGTTGAGGAGGCCGTTGGAAAGCCAGTCGTCGAATATGCATTTCCGGAGGTGTGATTATGTTTGAACGAATACAGCAGGCTTACAATGTGCTTGATCACCCCAGTTCGGATGGTGAAGCCGTACGTTCAGAGTTAGAAGGAACGGGTGTTGATGTAGATGTGACGACTATTGAAGGCGAAGAAGGGACTACAGACTTTGTAAAAATAATTGTGCCGGGTGAGGACCCAGACGCAAACACTCTCGGCGTTATCGGGAGGCTTGGTGGCGCCGGGGCTCGTCCCGAGGAAATCGGAATGGTCTCCGACGCCGACGGGGCGATCGTCGCTCTTGCGACGGCGTTTCAGCTCGCGGAAATGCACGCCCGAGGTGATAAACTCGCAGGTGACGTGCGCATTGCGACGCACGTCTGTCCAAATGCTCCAACCCAGCCTCACGATCCGGTTCCGTTCATGGGGAGTCCCGTAGATATGGCCACTATGAATGAACATGAGGTAGACAACGAAATGGATGCGGTGCTATCCGTTGATGCTACCAAAGGTAATCGAGTTCACTGTGAACGCGGGTTCGCACTCACTCCAACAGTTAAGCAGGGTTGGATCCTCCGTCCGAGCGAGACTCTTCTTGACGCACAGGAGCGGGTCACGGGCGAGCCTCCGAGTACACTGACCCTAACGGCACAAGATATCACACCGTATGGAAATGATGTGCACCATATCAACAGTATCCTTCAGCCTGCAACTGCGACAGACGCACCGGTCGTAGGCGTTGCGATGACAAGCGTAAATCCGGTTCCCGGTTCTGGTACAGGAGCGAACTATCTCCCTGAAATTGCTGAAGCAACTGGATTCGTGGTTGAAACGGCAAAGGACTTCGCACGTGGACGTGCATCATTCTACGATGATGAAGAGTTCAACCGACTAAAATCGCTATACGGCTCAATGGAGCATCTTCAAACATTAGGTGAAAGCCAATGACAAAGCTTGGACTCCTCACTATCGGCCAAGCGCCTCGAGATGATATCACCCCCGATATCGAGTCTCAACTCCCCAACCACGTCGACGTGGTAGAAGCGGGTGCTCTTGACCGATTCAATTCCACTGAAGAGATCCAAGACGCAGCAGGGGCTCGTGAAGACAAACCAGTATTCGTCACAAAGCTCCGGGACGGGTCATCGGTAACCATTGATCGGTCTGCAACGGTCGATTTGATGGAGGAACGAATTCAGGAGCTTGCGGCGGATGTATCCACAATTGGAGTACTTTGTACAGGAGCGTTCCCTGTATTCGATGTTGACGTGCCGGTATTGGAGCCAAGCAGGCTACTGCACGCCTGGACATCCGGTATCGTCAACGATGGTACAGTTGGTGTACTCGTTCCCAAGCCGGAACAGGTACCGCAGACTCATCAGAAGTGGTCGGAATTTGACATTGTCACTGCTTCCGGGTCGCCTTACGTTAGTGAAGATGAGGTCACCCCCGCTGCCAAAGAACTAGGAACCGATGTTGATCTTGTCGTGATGGACTGTATGGGATATACCCCTACGATGAAGAATCAAGTGCGAAAAGCGACTGGTGCAGGCGTCTTGCTCGGCCGGTCAGTACTCTGGAAGACTTCCACGGAGGTGCTATGATGACAGATCTCCAAGCAGTTGCACAACAAGTTCTATCCGAGAATATGGGAGCGGTGGCTGGTGAGTCATTGGTCGTCGTGACCGACACCGACAAGCAGGAGATTGGACGGGCACTATTCAAAGCAGGTGTCGATCTTGATCTTGAAGTAGGAGTTATTGAGACGGCACCGATGGGACGCAGTGGCATGGAGCCCCCAGCGTTCGTGTCCGCGGCCATGCAAGAAGCCGATATTGTGGTAGCACCAACTAGTGCATCACTAACTCATACTCGTGCTCGGGAGGCTGCAACGGAGGCGGGCGCTCGTGTCGCCACAATGCCAGGCATTACCAAGCGAATGTTCGGTGAGGGCGCAATCACCGCCGACTATGCTGAGGTTGAGCGACTGACAGCTAAGCTCGCTGAGCGGCTGACTGCAGCTGACAAAGCTCGTATCGAGACCGGTGAAGAGGTACTAAAAATGTCGTTGGCTGATCGCAAAGGGATCCCTAGTGATGGTTTGATCCGCGAGTCAGGTGAGTCAGGAAATCTCCCTTCTGGTGAGGGATATATTGCCCCAGTTGAGGATACTGCTGAGGGTGCTATTGTATTCGACGGCGGGCTTGTCGGTGTCGGTGCACTTGACGAAGCTGTTATAGTCCGGATTGAGTCAGGGTCAGTCACATCTGTTGAAGGACCATCAGCTGAGCAATTCCTTGAGGCAACCACCGGAAGCGACTGCGCTCGCCGTGTCTGTGAACTCGGCTTAGGAACGAACGCTGCTGCTGGAGTAATTGGAACCGTCCTCGAGGATGAAAAAGTGTATGGGACATGTCACGTAGCGTTCGGAGACAACCACGGGTTTGGAGGAACAATCGAGTGTGATTCACACGTTGATGGGATCACATTAAAACCAGACGTTTACCTTGATGATAAACTCGTTGTCACCAATGGTGAGGTGGTGGTATGACTGACTCAGAGATGACGAACAGTGACAGGCGATACACTGATCGTCCGGCCATTAGTGGGGAGGAGCCGCAAGTGTCAGACCTAACGCGGTGGCTTGCAGGTCGGGCAACAGTCCGAGACTTCGATCCTGACGCAAAGATTCCAGATGAAGAGATCCGGAAGATAGTTGACGCTGGGCGGAAGGCCCCAACCAGCGGCACAGTGCAGATGTATAGCTTTGTGTGGATCCGCGAGCAATCAATGCGTGAACGCATCCATGAGTTGTGCGATCGTGGGACTGAGCAGGTTGAGGAGGCAAGTCACTTTCTATTAGTATGCATCGATCTACGTCGGGTCCGGCTCCTATTAGAACACCGTGGTCGTGAGTTTCAGATCGCACCTACGATGGGAGTGCTTGAGGGTGCAATTGATACCTCATTAGCGGCGATGACAACGATGACCGCAGCCGAGAGCCAAGGGTATGGTGTCTGTCCAATCGGGAACATACTGAATGGTCTTCCTGAAGTTGCGGCAGCCGTTGACCTCCCGTCAGGTGTGCTTCCAATCTACGGGCTCTGCATCGGCGTCCCAGCCAATGGAGAGGCAAAGGAGAACGCCCCGCGTCTCCCACTTGACGCAGTTCTTCACGAAGGAGAGTATCAAGATCCTCTACCAGAACTACTTGAGGCGTGCCACGACACGATGGACGAAATGTACGGTAACAGTGTTTACGGAGACGCCGATCGAGAATGGCACGGGACTCTTGATCGGTACTGGGGGCCGGACGGTTTCATGAATCGCCGTGAAGAGACACTGCTTACCGCCCTACGACAGCAGGGCTTCTTTACAGACACCGGTATAGACGAACCGGCTGCTGCAGACAAAGACACTGTAGATACATGAGCAAAAAAAATCAAATTGAGATGGGGGTCCTCCGGGTACTGACACTAGATGACCCTGATGATGTATCGCTACACGGACGCCTGATCGAACAGCAATTCCCTCACATCTCGACGATTTCACGGTGTATTCCCAATCATCCCGAGGGGATTCCGTCTGTTGAGGCTGAAGAAGAGGCATTGCCATACATCAAGCGGCTGGGCCGCGAAATGGGAGCCGACGTTGATGTGCTAACGATCAGCTGTGCACTTGACCCTGCCGTGTCGACGCTTGACGATGAAATCGATATACCGGTTGTTGGTGCGGGTGCTAGCGTTGCGGCGGCTGCACTTGCCCGAGGTGAAACCGTTGGGACACTCGGACTTCAGAGTGGGACGCCGCCAGTAGTCCGCAATCTACTGGGTGACCGTTTAGTAGCCGCTGAGACCGTTGAAGGCGCCGAAACGACCAATTTCCTTGTAACTGATGAGGGACAGACAGAGATTCGGAGAGCAGTCAAGCGGCTAGCTGACGCCGGTTGTGATGTAGTTGCACCAAGCTGTACCGGGCTAACAACCTCAGGCGTGCTAGCTGATATTGGGTCATCCTTTGAGATTCCAGTTGTTGACCCCGTGCTCGCGATGGCTGCAATCGGCACTACGACTGTGCTACCAATCACGCCAGCTCCGGAGGTGCAGACATGAGCGGTGCCGTTGAGGTTGGCAACGTTAGCGCGGAGCCAGGAGCCCGTGAACAGGGGTACATTACGGGTGTTGAGCTGACAACTGGCGACAGTATTGATATCCCAGTAATTGTTCTCAATGGCACCAAGGAGGGACCAACTGCGCTTTTATTCTCAACCCAGCATGGTAAAGAGCTCCAAGGAACGGCTGTCGTTCACGAAGTAATACACGAGCGACTTTCACCAGAAGAGGTTGCAGGTACGATTATTGCCATCCCAGTTGCTAATCCCCTAGCGTTTATGCATGCAACCTACAGGTCATGGGTCGATAACCGCGATATTGGGTATGTTAGCGTTGAGAATCCAAAAGGTAACACAACCGAGCGTATCGCTAACGCGATCTGGGAGAATGCTTGGAGTAAAGCCGATATCGTTGTGAACTATCACTGCAACGATCATCCAGATTCACTGTACTTCCAGATCATCAAGCCGACAAAAAAAACAGAAGCCGACGTTGAACGAGCTGCCGAAGCGTTCGGCATTACAACGATTCGTAAGGATGAGATTGTTGAGTCTGGCCCTGGGCCAGTCGGTGCGGACCGTATTGCAACATTAAGTAATAAGGGAGCAGCAGAAGGCGTTCCTGAACTTATGGTGGAGTTCATCAATGGGCGTTATCTTGATGACACGAGCCTTAGGGTGGGTGTTGACGGGACAATTAATGTACTGCAGGAGTTTGATTTGCTAGAAGGGGCTCCTTCAGAAGGTCCTCAAGCGGACATCACATTAGTTCCGTGTCAGTACACTGGCGGGAGCGGTGTTAACCGTGCTCACGGGATGATCCGCAATGATAGCGGTGGAATCTTTTATCCACGCCAACCGACCGGCGAGTTCGTTGGTGAAGGAGAGACTGTCGCTGATATCGTTGATCTCCACGGTAATCATGTGGAGTCGGTCAAAATGCCTGTTGATGGCTACCTCTGGGCGTACGCTGGGTCCCAGCAATTTGCCACGTCTGGCGGGATGCAAACAATAGAGTCTGGCGGAAAAGTCGTCTATGCATTCACACATGAAGAGAAAATATAGTCCGACCAGCAATCAAATGTAGTATTATTAGATGATTAACGTCTTGTAGAATCTAGTGGTTTGGCGAGAGGTAGGTGTCTTTTGTAAGGCTGATGTGAGAAAGCTCTTCATTGAGGCTAAAAGATATACAGTATGGATATTGAAATGCCAGAGCCAAAGGAATGGATTGAGGATCCACAGGTCGTGGAGCTGCTCGAAGAAACGATGGATCACAAGGATTATTTGATTTTCCGCGAGCTTAATGAAAACGGTCGATTATCGGATACAGAGCTGGCTGAGCGAGTTGGGCTCTCTCGGACTGCTGCGCGGCGCCGGCGTAAAAAACTTCAAAACGACGGTATTCTAGAAATCTTTGCGTTGCTTGTGTTCAAGAAAGCTGACTATACATATGCAGAAGTACACATCACTTACTCAATGGATGCTTCTCAGGAGCAGATAGAAGAGTTCATCAGGAGTTTCCTTAACGATGGTCTGGTTTACGAAGTAGCCGAGGTAGTCGGCAAACACGATTTGATGATTCGCGTTTGGGAGGCCTCTCTAAACAAACTTAATGCACATGTACGAGAATATCTTAATGATAATGATGTTGTTGACTCTTATACGCTAGTACCAATTACAAACTCGTACAAGATGTTCCACCGGGAATTCTATTCAGACGATATTGACGAGAAATAAAAGATGTTAACGATAACGAATAGACTTAATTAGAGTTAATATTACTATCATTGTGTATTTAATTCATTTTAAAATAGTTAGAATGTATATTGCATAATTTACATATTTTACATCAATAATATGTGCTGATTTTCTTTTTATCGGACTATTGGATACAAATAATGGCAAAGTATCGGGGTGGGGCTGCTCACTCAGTGACTGTAGCCTGTCTCTCACCACCTCCGTCATGCCGGTCAGCGAGAGATTCGTTCACACGCTGTGAGACTACTGATTCCGGAGAGCAGTTAGGATCTCCTCAGAGCAGCCAACCGGCCGATAGATGGCTCCCCTGTGCCCTATAGCAGATACCGCACAGCCGACACTGGTTTTATCGAGTGTGATTGCGGCCATAGCGTATGCGTCGTGCCATCCGACACGTGCTGTCAGTCTCGGTTGGACTGGCTGTTACGGTGGCTGTCGCGCAGGTTGCAACGACCGGTCACTTGCTTACTGTCTCGTTGCTCCCACTGTACACGGCGGTGGGTGCGATGCTTGTAGCCCACCGTGACGCGATGCGTCAAATATCAAGTGACGGAGCCACAGCACAAAAGCGCGGGGCCATCGGTGGCGGTGTTGGCGCGTTCACTCTAGGCTTTCTCTTACAGGCGTCGATCCCTGCGGGGGTCGCCGGGTTCGGACTGATGCTTCTCGGGATGGTGCTCGTTGTGGGAGATGTTAGTGACGCTGAGTGACCGCCTGACCGGTCAATAGCTTCTACAGAGGGTGTCATAGAACTCTTGTCACGATGTTTGTTTCACAAATTTACAACTGAATCAGCTGTAAGAACGCGCTTGCTTACTAACCGTTCGATGAGTCCCCTCATATGATACGTTGGACGTTCGCCTCTAAGTGTATCTACAGACGTGGCGATGAGGTGAACAGGTGTCACCGTCAAATAATCTCGAATGTCTGCAAAACCTATATGTGTGTTAAAATAGATAACATTTCTATGCACGATTCTTCCCTCGACACCATTCAACAGCTTGTGAATGGTGCCATAGAAGAAGAAGACGACTCTGAGATCAATTTCAGGCTTCGCACAGCCAGCCAACTAGTGGACGCGGTTGAACATCACGAAGAGAACTTATCTGAGACGCTCGATAATGCCAGCCTCAATGGTGAAGTAGAAGATAAGCTGTCCGAAATGGGGTACATTCAATGACGACAGATACGCTCAAAACTATCGAAGCGTTGCTAGAAGGGGTTCAAGAGGATGTAGAGAACCCAGACCTCAGCGAACGTTTCGAAGCTGGCTGGGGTGTTGATCTCTGCGATGACTTCGACGTCCGGGTTGAGGTAGTTTGCCTCCGTCATCAGCGCGGCCATGTGCACCGACTTGTACTCGTGTTCGTGGTCGCGTGTCGTGAGCGCGACGCCGGTCTCGTGGGGGAGCCGAACCTCGCGGGATCCCTCGTCGATGGAGATGGGCCGATCGTCGAAGGGGATGAACGGCATGCACGCGTTCATCAGCGTCGTTTTGCCGGCCCCGGTCGGTCCCGCAAAGAGGACCACGCCGTGGTGTTCGTACAGCATCCACAACAGCGTGACGAGCGCGGGAGACAACGCGTTCTGGCGGACTAAGTCGACCGGCGTCAACGGATCGGCCGCCTGCTTGCGGATCGAAACGTGTGGGCCGTCCGCGGAGATGGCGGGCAGTGCGACCGCACAACGGACCGTCTCTGGAACGGCGTCGAGCTCGAGGTTCACCTTCGCCGAGGGGACGGCCGAGGTGAGTTCGACCCCGTCGCGAGCCGCCAGGCGGGTGACGACGTTGACGAACGACGCTTCGTCGTCGAACGCGAGGTTGGTCGGGACCCGACCGGCACCGCCAAGCGGGTCGATGCCGGTCGCACGTGGTGGCTGCACCTCGTCGGCATCTAACAGCGCCGGGCGGGGGACGACCTTCACGCGCTCGCCCACCCGGTTCGCCTCGATGTCCTCGAGGTTGGGATCGCGGATCGGAACGGTGAGGACCCCCTCGCCGACGAAGTCGCGTACAACGTAATACACCAGGTCGTCGATCCGGTCGGCGGGGGTGGATGGACCACGCGTCGTCGGCTGCGGGCGTCGACCCGGCACCAGACGGCGGAATCGGGCGGCTGCGCGGTCGAACAGGCCCCGAGGGCGACGCTCCGTGAGTCGTCGTGAGAGGTACCGCCGAGCGTGGTCGGCCACGAATCGGCCGTGGTCGTCGATCACGTGGTCAACCGGCGTCTCCCAGATGCGTCGTTTACACTCGCGTATCAGCGACTCGTCGCCCGGGAGCAGGTCGGGCTCGAGTGCGGCGTACTTGATCTCGAACGCGTCGGAGCCGAGCAGTCGCTCCCGGTACACGACGACGTCGACGCTGAAGCCCGCGAACTCGACGGCGTATCGGGCCAGGCGTTCGCCAGCGACTCGTTCGATGAAGGGCGCGTCCGCGTCGACGCCGGTCTCGAGCGGGGCGAACGCGTCCGTGTGCACGACGAGCTCCTCGTCGTCGCCGACGTCGGCCACTGCGATCCGGTCGTCTAACGCGATCGGCGTGAGGTCACCGAACAGCCGGAGCGCACGGAGCGCGTGGTAGTCGAGTCGTCGTCGGGCCGCATCGCTCACCGAGAGGAGCCGGTCGAGCACCCGGGTGTACTTCGGCTCGAAGCCGGAGGCAGCGAGCTCGATCGCACCGGCACGGGTGAGCGGACGGCGACCACGCGCCGATGCGAAGTGCGCACGGATCGCGTCGAGGGCGCGCTCGTCCGCCGGCGAGAGGCGCGGCTCCCGGACGTCGTACGCGAAACCGCCGGTGTCGCGCGACCGAATCGTCGCCACGACACCGGGCGCAGACTCGTACTGTGCGCGAACGTCGGGCGCGTACCAGGCGTCCGGGTCGGCCGGCGGGACGGGTGCCGGAACCGTCGCTTCCTCGTCGTCGCTGCCACCACCGATCCGTAGGGTTGGTCCGGGAGTCACGTCGACCTCGTCCACTCGTGATGGCTCCCGCTGATAAGATAAACTTCGTTTCATGGTTCTGAAACCAGAATAGAGAACGAAACCGTCGGCTCACGCGGGGAGTAGCGGGCGTCCGCGGGAGTCGCGACTCACGGGAATAGACGGTCGATGAAAGTGCGGTCGGCGGCGGTACGATTCGGGGCGTCTCAGCGAATGACGTCGAGTCCGTTGTTGGTCTCGACGGGGTCGGTGCCGCCGTCTTCCCAGGCGGCGCGGTCGGCGCTTCCGTTCGCCTCGGCCGCACGAGAGCCCGCGTCGCCGAGGTCGCCGTTGATACTGGCGCGCGACCGGTCGGCCTGCTTCTGGGTCGACGGACCGAGCACCTGTGCGCTCTGAACGCCCGTCATGATCGCCATCACGCGGACTTTCCCCTTGTACTCGTCTTGAATCCTGGCGCCCCAGATCACGTTGGCGCTGGCTTCGAGCCGGTCCGTGATGTTGTTCGCAATCCCCTCGGCCTCCTTCAGCGTCAGGTCCGGGCCGCCGGTGATGTGGACGAGGCCGCCAGAGGCGCCGCGGTAGTCGACGTCGAGGAGCGGGTGGTTCATCGCGTCGTTGACCACCTCCTGGGTCTTGTTCTTGTCCTGGGTCTCACCAACGAGCATGACCGCCACGCCGCCCTGGTTCATGATAGTCGACATGTCGGCGTAGTCGAGGTTGATCAGACTGGGCTGGGTGATCGTCTCGGAGATGCCCTTCACCGTCTCGGCGATTATCTGGTCCATCACCGAGAACGCCTTTCCGATCGGAAGATTCGGCACGTAATCGAGCAGCCGGTTGTTGTCGAGCACGATGATCGAGTCGGCCTCGTTCCGCAGCGACTCGAGGCCTTCTTCGGCTTTCACCGTACGGGCACGCTCGACGTTGAACGGGGTCGAGACCATCCCGACGACGATGGCGCCCTGTTCTTTGGCGATCTTCGAGACGACGGGTGCCGCGCCGGTACCGGTACCGCCGCCCATCCCCGCGGTGACGAAGACGAGGTCGGCGTCGCCGAGGACCTCCTTGACCGTACCCTGAGCCATCTCGGTCGCCCGCTCGCCCATCTTCGGGTCGCCACCGGCACCGAGCCCCTGTGTGAGCGACTTACCCACGAGGATCTTGGTGTCGGCTTCCACCATCTTGAGGTGTTGTTTGTCCGTGTTGATCGCGACCGTGTCCGCGCCGTCGACGCCGATGTTGTACAGGCGGTTGACGGTGTTGTTCCCGGCGCCGCCGGCGCCGACGATGACGATTCGAGGGTCCCCGAACTCGTCGTCGTCCGCGTCGGTGTCGAGCTCGCGCTTTTCGGCCTCCGCGTTCTCGAGGGCGTCTTGAACGAGATCTTGCATGGATTACACCTTCGCCCAGCCGTGTGCGCGGCTGTGGTCGTCGTGTTCTGTGTCTTGTTCGCTCAGCATCTCACGAACGGCCGATCGGATCGCCTCGCTCCGGTTCGGGAACTCTCCCGTCTCGACCATCTGTTCCACCTCGTCTATCTGCTGTTTCGGAATGCGCAGTGTCACACGCTCCATATGTTGTATTCCCCCGGTAAGACGACGTGCCGCGTGTCTTACACGGCGTGACGCGTTCACCGGGGACATCCCCGGATTCGTCGCCAGCTGTAAGACGGTCGTCTTACACACCGAGGACATCTGAACCTAATGATATAAATCTACCGGCGGATGTATGACATCGACGGCCCGTACGTGTCCGGTTCGGGGCCGCTCACCGGTCGTGTAACACGTCTGCGGCGGGCGTCCGCCGACCACAGCCTGGGCAGAACGCCCAGTCCGTCCGTACCTCGTCTCCGCACTCACAGAACGCCCGGTGTGATTGTTTCTCCCCGCAGTTCGGGCAGTACACGTCGTCGTCTGGCACGTGCTCGCCACAGCCGACACAGGCGCGCCGGCCGCCGGTCGACGCGCCTGGATCTGCGTCCTGCGTGTGTGTCTTACGCGCCGACGGATCGTCGGCTGGCTCGTCTGCACGGGTCACCCGCGCGTCGTCGACATCCGCTCCTGGGGCGTCGAGCGTGACGTTTACTGTCACCTCGCCGGGCGCGCGCGAGCCGGCGGTGTCCGACGGCCGAGCGACGCCGCGGGCCGCCAACGCCGCGTCGAGCCGGTCCTCGATCAGGTCGTCGACGCGGTCGACGAGTGCGGTTTCGAGCGGGTTCGCGCCCGTGTCGTCCGTGGGGGCGTCCGCGAGGTGTGTTCGGAGAGCCTCGCGCATCACTTCGCTCTTCGAGGCGTCACACGCTTCCAGACGCTCGACGAGGTCGTCGTCGGCCCGGAAGGTGATCTTGCTCATTACGCGTCGGATTACAGCGCATAATATAAGTAGTTTCGCTCGCGCGACCACCACTATGTGGTGTGGTCACACGTCTGTCTGACGCAGATTTATACCTCCCGCGCGGGCATACAGGTGTATATGAGTAACCGAGTCGAGGACCTCGAACGACAGGTCACGGAGCTGCAGGCTGCGGTGAACGGACTCACCGAGGAGCTCGTCGAGACCAAAGAGCGTGTCCGTCAGCTCGAAGCCGACCGTGAGGCACACACGACCACGGCCGAGCGACAGACCGCGTCGGACGCCCACGCCGAGGTGGTCGAACAACAGCCAGCGGCCGACGAGACGCCGGCAGGAGACACGGTCGCCGACGAGACCCCGGCGGAAGACGCCGCCGCAGCGCAGCCGTCGAACGACGACACACAAGTCACCGACGGCGACGGCGTCATCGTCGCAGGTGTCGACGGCGTCGGTCCCGAGGCGGCGTCGGCCGACGAAGGCGGATCGAACGAGAGCACAGACGCCGGTGACGACGATCGCGGGTCGGAGTCGGACACATCGAGTAGCGACATCATCGTCGCGTAAGACGTCACCCCCGTCATGTACATCACCGAAGTCGTCCTCGACGGATTCAAGAGCTTCGGGCAGACGACGCGGATACCCTTCTACGAGGACTTCACCGTCGTCACCGGGCCGAACGGGTCCGGAAAGTCGAACATCATCGACGGGGTGTTGTTCGCGCTCGGACTCGCACGGACCAGCGGGATCCGTGCCCAGAAGCTCACCGACCTCATCTACAACCCCGGCCACGACGACGACGTCGACGGACGCGGACCGAGCGAGGCCGCGGTCACCGTCGTGTTGTCGAACGAGGACGGGGCCCTCGACCGGTCACAGGTCGTCTCTGCGGCCGGCTCGGAGGACGTCGGTGACGTCTCCGAGATCACGATCAAACGCCGGGTCAAAGAGACGGACGAGAACTACTACTCGTACTACTACCTCAACGGGCGCTCGGTGAACCTCTCGGACATCCGCGACCTCCTCGCCGCGGCCGGGGTGACTCCGGAGGGGTACAACGTCGTCATGCAGGGCGACGTGACCGAGATAATCAACATGACGCCGTACCAGCGGCGGGGGATCGTCGACGAGATCGCGGGCGTCGCCGAGTTCGACGAGAAGAAGGAGGCCGCCTTCGGCGAGCTCGACACGGTCGAAGACCGGATCGGCGAGGCCGACCTTCGCATCGAGGAGAAACGCGGGCGGCTCGACCAGCTCGAAGCCGAACGGGAGACTGCACTCGAGTACCAGTCGCTTCGCGAGGATGTCGAAGAGTACCGCGGGTTCCGCAAGGCCTCCGAGCTCGAGGAGAAGCGCGAGGCGCTCGTGGACGTCGACGAGGAGATCGCGTCGGCACGGGAGACGCTCGAATCGCGTCAGACCGAACTCGACACCAGACAGGGGACACTCACGCGGCTCGAAGAGGACCTCGAAGACCTCACCCACGAGATCGAGACCAAAGGCGAGGACGAACAGATCGCGATCCGCTCGGAGATCGAAACACTCCGAGGTGAGCGCTCGCGACTCGAGACGAAAATCGAGACCGCACGCGAGCGGATCGAGACGGCAGAGACCGAGCGGCGCAACGCGTTCGTCCAGATCGACCGCAAACAAGAGACGCTCGACGAACTCGAGGCAGAAATCCGCGAGGTGAAAGTCGAGAAGGCCTCGGTCGTCTCGGAGATCGCGACCAAGCGCGCCGAACTCTCCGACGTCGAAGCCGAGATCGAAGGCGCCGACACCGAGTTCGACGACCTAAAGACCGATCTCGCAGAGACGAAAGAAACACTGGAGTCGCTGCGCGAGAAGAAACACGAGGCGCAACGCGAGAAGGACCGACTCCTCGACGAGGCGCGGAGACGGTCGAACGCGGTCGAAGAGACGCGCGAGGAACTCGCCGACACTGAGGAGTCGATCCCGGACCTGCGGGCACGCCTCTCAGAGCTCCACGGTGAACTCGACAAGGCCGAAAAGAATCACGCGACCATCGAGGAGGCGCTCTCCGAGCTGTTCGCGGAGAAAGCAGAGACGCGAGAGCGGCTCGAGACGCTCGAAGCCGAGCTCCGCGAGAAACAAAACGAGTACGCGACCCTGGAGGCCGCCGCGAGCGAGCGGGGCGACAGCTCCTGGCCGCGGGCGGTAACCGAGGTAAAAAACGGCGGGATCGACGGCGTCCACGGGGCGGTCGGCGAGCTCGGCTCCGTCGACGGACAGTACGCCGAGGCGTGTGAGACGGCCGCAGGCGGGCGGCTCGCGAACGTCGTCGTCGACGACGACGGCGTCGGCTCGACGTGTATCGACTACCTCAAGCGACGAAACGCCGGCCGGGCCACCTTCTTACCGATCACGAAGATGGACGACCGCGGGCTGCCGCGGACCCCGTCGGTGCCGGGCGTCGTCGACTTCGCACGGAATCTCGTGACGTACGAGTCGACCTACGACCCGATCTTCTCGTACGTGTTGGGGTCGACGCTCGTCGTCGAGGACATGGCCAC
>Ga0209965_1000047_pt1 | contig 39676 bp, 38 predicted proteins | sample SalPon2_B_H2O_MG_FD_185707 | JGI IMG/M metagenome (GOLD analysis project Ga0209965, IMG submission 185707) | Salt pond water microbial communities from South San Francisco under conditions of wetland restoration - Salt Pond MetaG R2_B_H2O_MG... | ecosystem: Environmental > Aquatic > Non-marine...
GTATCGGGATTCGCTCACCCCACCGCAGAAACACCCTTTCTGTGGGGCTGGTGCGGGTGTCGTCACAAGTAACTCCGAATCCCATGCCGGGATAGGAGTACCGGCTGCTTGGCACAGCCAGCAGCTGTCCATGCCGGACAGCTACGAACCACAATATCCCAACCCAGCGGCGCGGTGCCGTGGGAATCCTCGCGCTTCAGCGCGGGGAGGATGTCAAGTGTGGATCCCCATCGCCTCGATCTGCTCTTGGTACCGGTTGCGGATGGTGACCTCCGTGACCTGCGCCACGTCGGCGACCTCTCGTTGGGTCTTCTTCTCGTTACAGAGCAGCGAGGCGGCGTAGATCGCCGCCGCGGCGTAACCGGTCGGAGACTTCCCGGAGAGCAGCCCCTGTTCGGCCGTGGTCTCGATGATCTCGTTGGCCTTCGACTGGACCTCCTCGCTCAGTTCGAGCTCCGAGGAGAAGCGCGGGACGTACTTCTTCGGGTCGACCGGCCGCATCTCTAATCCGAGTTCCTGTGAGATGTAGCGGTACGTGCGACCGATCTCTTTGCGCTCGACCCGCGACACGTCGGATATCTCTTCGAGCGACCGGGGAATTCCCTCCTTCCGGCAGGCGGCGTAGAGGGCGGCGGTGGAGACGCCCTCGATAGAGCGCCCGCGAATCAGGTCCTCGTTGAGCGCGCGTCGGTAGATGACCGACGCGACTTCGCGTACCGACCGGGGGACGCCGAGCGCGCTGGCCATCCGATCGACTTCGGAGAGCGCGAACTGGAGGTTGCGCTCGCCGGCGTCTTTCGTCCGGATGCGCTCTTGCCACTTCCGCAGTCGGTGCATCTGCGACCGCTTTTTCGACGAGATGGAACGGCCGTAGGCGTCTTTGTCCTTCCAGTCGATGGTCGTCGTCAGCCCCTTGTCGTGCATCGTCTTCGTCGTCGGGGCGCCGACGCGGGACTTCGACTGGCGCTCCGAGTGGTTGAACGCCCGCCACTCCGGGCCGGGATCGATCTGTTCCTCCTCGACGATGAGTCCGGTCTCCTCGTGTATCAGTTCCCCGTCGGCCGTCCGGGTGAGCTCTTCTGGGTCGAACTCCTCGGGGTCTAATTCGTCGGCGTCGACCCCCTCGGCGTCGGTCTCGGTTTCGTCGGCATCCTCGTCGCGCACACGCTGCCGGTCGTGATCCCGTTGCCGGGTTGGCCGTGTCATCGCATTTATATGCTAATCGAATGTGTCAACTTAAAAGTTCGTGAACGTGGGACAGTATCACACGCGGTCGCCCCGCGTCCTCACCCCGCCAGCCGAACGGTGTGGTCACCGCGCTCGCCACACGGGACGGACAGCCCTTTGTCCCGCGAGCGCGGACTCCGACCGAATGCCGACGATCGACTGCGATCCGGCGACTGCGCGGGCCCGTTTGACGGACGCAGGCGTCCGCATCGACGACGGGAACACCGCCCACGAGCGGTGGCGCGCGGAGCGAGACGGCGCCGTCGCCGTCGCGTACGACGACAAGGTCGTCGTGCAGGGGAGCGACCCCACTCGGCTGACGGCCCTCCTGGCCGACGGCGGCGGCCGCGCGCACGTCTACTTCGACGGCGCGTCGCGCGGCAACCCCGGCCCGGCCGCGGTCGGGTGGTGTCTGGTCACCGCGGACGGGATCGTCGCCGAGGGCGGCGAGCGAATCGGCCGCGCCACCAACAACCAGGCCGAGTACGCCGCGCTGATACGCGCGCTGGAGGCCGCCGACGAGTACGGTTTCGAGGAAGTCGACGTCCGGGGCGACTCCCAACTGATCGTCAAACAGGTGCGCGGCGAGTGGGACGCCAACGACCCGGAACTCCGCGAGCGACGGGTCCGGGTCCGCGAACTCCTCGACCGGTTCGACCGGTGGTCGCTCGGCCACGTTCCGCGAGAGATAAACGAACGCGCCGACGATCTAGCGAACGAGGCACTCGATGACGCGAACTAACGACGACGAACCGCCGGAGTGGGCGAAAGAGCGTGCACGCGACGTGATGGCCGCGGAGACGGCGACCGAGGAACCGGCCGACCGGGACGAGTCGACCGACGAGCGGGTTCCAGACGTTCCCGCCGACATCGTCGACGAGGCGGAACGACTGACGCGGCTCGCCCGGCAGACCGACGACGACGCGGCCGCCGCGTTCTACCGCGAGCGCCGCGACGAACTCGTCGAAGCCCACGAGTACGTCCCGCGGCTCCGCGAGGAGGACGACACGCTCGTGTTGTACCCCGCCGAGTGGATGGACGACGGGACGGTCCAACTCGACCGGATCGAGACGACCGACCGGGCCGTCGAGGTGTCGCTGTCCGGTCCCGGCGACGCGGACCGCTACGAGGCGATCGCCGCGTACAACGAGGCGGTCGCGGACGCGGTCGCGGAGGCCCGCGACGCGGTCCACGCCGACACCGCGGAGAGCTTCGCGGCGTTCATGAGCAACCACTACGTGCGCGCGGTCGACGACGCGACGCCCGACATGCGCGAGGAGTTTCGCACGGAGTACCTCCCCCGAAACGGGTGGCCGAGCGACGAACAACTCGCCGTCCTCGACGAGTCGCTTTCGGTGATCGAGTCGGTCGCGGCCGACGTGGACGGTCCGGCTCCCTCGGAGGCGTCGGACCGACCGAGCGGCCGCTAAGTGAGCGAAAGCGCGGTTTTCACCGCGCGCGTGTGCCAAAATGGTGCGGTTGCCGCACGGGACGCCGATACGGTGTCGTTACTCAGAGAGTAGGGCGCGTACTTCGTCCGCTCTCGTCTCGTCGGTGACGAACCGGTCGAGGACCCACTCTAACTGCTCCAGTACCGCGTCGCTGCCCGCCTCGGTGAGCTCGTACTGGTTGGTTCGCTTGTCGAGTTCGCTCTTCTCGACGAGCCCGTCTTCGACGAGGTCGTCGAGGTTCGGGTAGAGTCGGCCGTGGTTGACTTCCGAACCGTAGTACGACTCCAGCTCCCGTTTGATCGCGAGCCCGTACATGGCCTCTTCCGAGAGGATTGCGAGGATATTCTGCTGGAATGCGGTCAAGTCTGCCGCCGTTCGTGTCTGTGGGTCGTCAGTGACCGATTGTGCCTCTGACATGGTAATCTGAAGGGTACCCGAACTTATAACCTTTCTCAAGGTTCTCAACTATGTCGTTATTCAATCTGCAGCAACCGACAGAATTTGCCTTCTCTGGGCGCACTGCGGCCCCTCAGCGTCGAATTTTGGTTCCAGCCGAGATTAGCGATTCACGAACATATCCGATGATTTTCTGACGTATCCTCGGAATATCGGCGGTATCTGCCGGAATGGTTGATCCGGGCTGTCAGCCAACGTTGCCGGAACCGCGTCGGGTCTTCCCCGAAGGCGCACCAAATAATACCTGAAGAACCTCTAGATATTCTCCGAACGCTTGCCCTCCGACAGCGGCACGTGGACGGACGCAGCTGCCTCACTGCCGGCGAGCGACCGTCGGAAACCCGAAAGGATTTTGCGAGCGATGGACCGAGTAGCTCTCACATGGTGAACCTCTGGGAAGACCTCGAGACGGGTCCGAACGCGCCCGACGAAATCTACGCCGTCGTGGAGTGTCTCAAAGGCGAACGGAACAAGTACGAGTACGACAAGGACATTCCCGGCGTCGTCTTAGACCGAGTGTTACACTCCAACGTCCACTACCCGTACGACTACGGCTTTATCCCCCAGTCGTACTACGACGACGAGGATCCGTTCGACGTGATGGTGCTCGTCGAAGACCAGACGTTCCCCGGCTGCGTCATCGAGGCCCGCCCCGTCGCGCTGATGAAGATGGACGACGACGGCGAGCAGGACGACAAGGTGATCGCGGTGCCGACCGAGGACCCGCGCTTCGACCACATCGACGACCTCGAGGACATCCCCGATCAGATCCGCGACGAGATTGACGAGTTCTTCTCGACGTACAAGAACCTCGAAGCGGGCAAGGAAGTCGAAACGCTCGGCTGGGAGGACAAGCAGGCCGCGAAAGACGCCATCGAACACGCACAGGACCTGTACGACGAGGAGTTCCAGTAGTCGGCTCGAAGCGGAACTCGACACCTGTTTCGCCGCGTCGATAACCCTCGAACATGCGCGCCCGTCTCCGGGATGCGTTATGCCTATGGGTAATTTTTAGAGCGTGTGTCGCTTACGTACAGCCAGAGCCATGAGCGCACACACCGACCCGACCGTCGGCATCGACCACCCGACGGTCGTCCCGACCAACTTCAGCGCCGAGGCGGCCGACGCCGGTGACGGCCGCCCCGAGGACAGCAGCGCGGACGAGCAGAGCCGCTCGGCCCCCCGCGGTGCCGAGCAGTAGCCGACTCACGCGCGTTCGACGACCGAAGCGAGCGGGTCGGCCTCCGCGATGAACGACTCGAGTCGTTCGTCTACCCAGTCGACGACCATCTGGTCTGTCGATTCGAGCACGCACCGTGGGTTGTTCCGCCGGTCGTAGGCGGTCACGCAGGCGATGTCGTCGTACCGGAAGACGCCGTACCGTATCGGCTCCGGGGAGACGTACACCACCGCGTCGTCGTCCTGCAGGGCCCTGTCGGTCGCCGGGCCGAACGTCGATATCGACTCCTCGACGACGTCGCGGTCGATGACGAGCGTCACGGACGCCCCGTCGTCGAGCGCGCCCGCCGCGGCCTCGTTGAACTGCTGGATGACGATCGGCGACACCGCGCGGATCGTCGACCCCGCGCCCTCCCGGAGCAGTTCCGTGAGCCGGTCCACCGCGGCGAGCGGGTTTCTGTCGGTCGTGACGGTCAACTCTCCGGCGTCGACCGCCTCGGTCGGGAAGTCGGCGCCGACGCGTTCGAGGTCGGCGGCGAACCGGCCGCGCCGCTCCGCGAGTTCGACCTCGTCGAGTAAGGCCTCGTACGCGTCGTGGACCCGTTTTCCGGTCGGCGTCACGCGGTAGGCCCCGTCGCGTTTGACGACCCAGTCTCGCTCGCGAAAGCCGGAGAGAATGCGCTGCACCGTCGTTCGCGTCGCGTCGACCGCGGCCGTGAGCCCCGCCGGACGGCGCGGGTCCTCGCGGAGCGCCCGGAGCATGGCGACCCGGACGGGTGACCCGGCGAGATACTGTGCGCCGCCGTGTCCGTCCTCGTCGCTTCTCATTCAGTATCCGCGTATGAACACCACACGGTTAATAATATCGCGTGACGCCGTCGCCTGGCGTTTTCATCGTCGATTTTCTCACTCGCCCGCCGGCACCGACTCGCTCACCCCCGGTGCCGGAACGAGACGACCGTGCCGATCGTGTCCTCCCCGTCGAGTCCCTCGGTGGTTACGGTCGGGGAGACGACCGCGTCGGCGCCGAGCGCCTCCTCTATCACCGCCGTGAGCGCTTCGGGGTCGGCGCCCTGTTGTAACACCGGTACGCGGACCTGCTGTCGGTTGACGGCGACGTCGCCGAGGTCGTAGTCGGTGTGTTCGAACGCGTCGCGGATCGCCGCTTGGATGTCGGTCATACCGTAGACTCCGTCGGCAGAGCAGAAAAAACGGGCGGCCGGTCGGTGGCCCCCACGATTTCGACTCCATACGCGCTGTCTGTAGTGAATCCTCTCGAAGCGACGATCTACACACCGATATTAATTTACTATTTATTAGTATTCAAATATCCTAAATTGGTTAGCGCAAAACGGGTTAGATGTTATTATCACGCGATTTCTTGTGTAATATGCACGAAAGTGTTGCAGACTACGTGGCAGAGCACCCGAAGATGGCCGGCGTCCTGTTCACCGCGCTCCTCCTGTTGACGCAGGCGGCGCCCGCGGCGGCGAACGCAGCAGTGTGTAATCCTGGACCCTAGCTTAGCCTGAGCGAATCCGTCCAAGTGAGTTCGTCGTCAATGAATACTGGTAGTGTTTCCAGTTCTAGGAAGTTTTGGAAATCATCTCTTAACACGTCTCTAGCATTGATGTCTGCTGGTACATAATAGTCCGAAGTAACAGAATCCAGATTCAGCGTCGTCAGTGTCCCAAGTCCATGAGGACCGTTTGGGTATATTTTGGTCGAAACGTCGTAACTCGTACTTAAACACTCTGTAATATTGATCACTACAGCTCCTCCACTCCGACTCTGACAGATCGTCGTCCCCCCGTCGCCGACGACGATGTACTGATGTCCGGTTATCAACTCCCGTTTCGCGACGTGAAGCGCGGTTCGGAGGTTGAACCCGCTGTTCATCAGCCGCGCGATGATGCGGCCGAGTTGGGTCGCCGGCGAGTTCGCCACGTCGGTGAGGGTGACGATGCCGCCGCGAGAGCCGCGGTGGACGAGCGCCTCGCCCTGCTGGTAGGACTGACAGGCGTTGAGGAGGAACGCGCTGACGCCGACCGCGAGGTCCTCGTTCGTTAAGTCGAGGTACTCGTCGGTACACTGCATCCCGCGGTCGTCGACGTGCCCGATGTAGTGGAGGAAGTCGACGTCCGAGGCGAGCGCCTCGCGCATCTCCTCGCGGGTGAGGTCGTGGCGCACGTCGATGTCGAACTGGACCATGTCGCGGAGGCCGTAGAGGTCGGCGACTTCCCCCTCCGCGCGCATCTGCTCGTCGTTGCAGACGACGAGGACGGAGATGCGCGACTGCTCGACCGCGCCCGCCTCCAGCCGGCGGTGGTACGCGTCGAGCGTGGCCTTGTTTGCGTCGAGCGGGACGCCGGCGCCGACCCACGCGTGCTCGACCGTGTCGACCGGCTCCGGCTGCACGAACTCGGTGTCGGCCGCCACGGCGCCGCGATCTCCCGACGCGTCGGCGCCGCGGGTCGGTGCGGCCGGCGGCTCTTCGGCGGCTCCCCGCACGAACTCGTTCGGCCCGAGCGCCGCCGCCTCGGTCCCCGGTCCGCGGAAGAATCCGAGGCCGTTGTCCGCGCCGGCCGTCGCGGGCGTGACCGTCTCGGGCGCGCGGACGATCGACAGCTCGCCGGCCACGAACGGGAGCAGTTCGACGTTCTCCGGCTCGGGGCGCACGTCCGTGGTCAGCGTCCACTGGGGGAGTTCCGGCTCGACGCGCTCGAAGGGGACCGCGAGGTACTCGCCCAGCCGCGTCGCGAGCGGGAGGTCGTACAGCCGCCCCCAGTCGAGGTCGAGCGCGGTGGTCTCGCGCTCGTGGAGGTCGACCGGGTAGAACCCCTCGGTGCGGGCGAGACAGTCGAAGTGAAACGCCTGCCGGAGCGCCTCGGCCGCCCGCCGCTCGAAGTCGGGTTCGAGCGCGTGCGTCCACCCGTTGCCCTCGATCCGCGGCGGGTCGCCGGGGACCACCTCGGCGGCGAAGTAGTACGCCAGCGAGACCACCGGGTAGAGGTAGCGGTACTCCGGCGGGACGACGATCCGCACCCCGGAGTCGGTCGGCTCGACCCGGTCGGGCACCCGGAGCGTCTCGCCCGGCTCGATCAGCGGCGGGTGCCCGCGGAGCGTCGGGAACGAGCGCTCCGGGCTCGTCGTCTGGAGCGCGGAGCCGAGCAGCGAGACGGCGTCCATCAGCGACTCGGGGTCCGTCGGCGTCTCGATCGTTCCCGCCGGAACCTGGTGGAGCGACCGGAACCCGAGCGTCACCTCGGCGGGCGCGTCGAGGTCGATCCGGGTCGTCCGGTCCGTCGTCGACACCGAGAAGGGCGAGCTGAACGAGAGGTACAGCTTCGTCGGGGCGGGGTCGATCCCGACGTGGTACTCGCCCGCCGGCAGCGCGTAGTCGTCGCCGCGAGTGAGCAGCGTCCCGTCGCCGGAGCGGGCCTCGACGACCGCGACCCGCGGGATCTCGATCCCCCCGGTCTCGACGGTCACGCTCGCGTCGACGGGGAAGTAGTGTGCCGTCTCGGGGGCCGCGGCCGGCTCGACCGGCCGGTCCGTGTACAGCTCGAACTGCGTGTTCTCGATGTGGTCCGTGACGGTGAGCCCGGCGGCGTCGGGGAGCGGGTCGATGTCGATGCTCATGAGGGGCGACCGCGGCCGGCCGGTGCTGCCGCGGACCGGCGGGCGACGCGGCCGTGATTGTGCGTACCTGTACCGATGCGGCGATAAACCTTGTGTCGGGGGATCGCCGCGGACCGAACGGATAAAGGGGCGCCCGGCCCACATTCGCGTAATGATCACGCTTGGAACGGCCCGCGCCTCGCCGGGCGAGACGGACACGGGCCGTCTCGAAGTCGGCGAGACGCGAGACGGGAGCCCCGTCCGACTGCCGGTGGCCGTCATCAACGGCGCCGAGGACGGCGAGACGCTGTATCTGCAGGCCGTCAGCGACGGCGACGAACTCAACGGGCTCGGCGTCGTCAACCGCGTCGTTCCCCGCCTCGATCCGGCGGAGCTTTCGGGCACCGTTCTCGTGGTCGGGGTCGTGAACTACTTCGCGTTTCAGGTCGCCGAACACCGGAACCCGGTCGACGACCGGAAGATGAATCGCGGCTACCCCGGCAACGAGGACGGCACGACGAGCGAGCGTATCGCCCACGCGACGTTTCAGGCCGCAAAGCGGGCGGACCTCATTCTCGACCTCCACCAGGGGTCGACGAGCCGGATGATAAACGAGACCCGCGTTCGGTGCGGGATCCGTCACCGACTGCACGGCGACTGTCTCGAACTGGCGAAGGTGTTCGGCTGCGGCCACGTGCTCGACATCAAGGGGCCGGACGGCCAGCTCGCCCGTGCCGGCCCGGAACACGGCATCCCGACCATCGACCCCGAACTCGGCGGCTGTGTCGGCTGGGACGAGGAGTCGATCCGCTACGGCGTCGACGGCGTGTTCAACGTCCTCCGACACTACGGCTTCCTCGACGGCGACGTCGACCTCGACCGCCAGGTCCGAGCGCGCGGCTTCGACCAGTACGGCGCGCCGGCCGGCGGGCTGGTGCAGTTCGAATGCGAACTCGGCGACCGCGTCTCGGCCGGCGACGTGCTCTACGAGGTGACCGACGTGTTCGGCGAGCTGAAGGGCCGAGTCACCGCCGACGACGAGGGGGTCTTCTGGCGCACGCGACGGCTCCCGCAGGTCGCCGCCGGCGAGTACGTCTGCTCCGTCGGCACCAACGTCGACCGGTACTGATGGCGGCCGCCCCCGGTCGCCCCCGTGCCCTCCGCTGTCCCGACTGCGGCGCGACCGTCAGCGACCGATGGCGATGCGCGTGCGGCGCCCCGCTGGAGTTCGCCGACCCACCGATCCCGGACGGCGACGCGCCGACCTTGGTGGCGGCCGACCCCGACGCGGCGGCCGTCAGCAACGCGAGGGACGCTCGAAACGGGCTCTGGGCGTTCGAGTCGCTCCTCGCCGTCGGCGACGACCCGGCGGACCGGGTGACGCTCGGCGAGGGACTGACACCGCTCGTCGACGCGGACGCGGGAGCGGCCGGCGACGCGGACGACTGGGACGCGGCTTTTAAATTAGAGTACGTGTTCCCCACCGGCTCTTTTAAAGACCGCGGGGCGACGACGACGCTCACGCGAGCCCGCGAGCTGGGCGTCGAGCGCGTCGTCGAGGACTCCTCCGGCAACGCCGGCGCCGCGATCGCGACGTACGCGGCCCGCGCGGGCATCGACGCCGCGGTGTACGTTCCCGCCGACGCCAAGGCGTCGAAACTCCGGGCGATCCGCCGAGCCGGCGCCGAGCCCGTCCGGGTCGACGGGTCGCGTGCGGACGTGACCGAGGCGTGCGTGGCCGCGCTCGGGGACGGCGACGACGCCGCGTGGTACGCCAGCCACGCCTGGAACCCGGCGTTCTTCGAGGGGACCGCCACGGTCGCCTACGAAATCGCGGCCCAGCGGGACTGGAACGCCCCCGACGCGGTCGTGACCCCCCTCGGCCACGGAACCCTGTTTCTCGGGGCGTACCGCGGCTTCCGCCGCCTGCAGCGCGCGGGGTGGATAGACGAGGTCCCGCGGCTGTACGGCGCGCAGGCGGCCGGCATCGCGCCGGTCGTCCGCGCGCTCCACGGCGCCGACGCCGCCGACCCAGAGGGACAACACAACGCGGCCGCAGACGGGATCCAGATCGCCGAGCCTGTCCGCATGGGAGAGATTCGCGACGCCATCGCCGACACCGGCGGCGACGCGGTCGCTATCACGGAGGCGGCGACCGAGCGCGAACTGGACCGGCTCCACGCCGCGGGCTTTTATACCGAACCGACCTGCGCCGTCGCCCCGGCGGCGCTCCGGAGGCTCCGCGAACGGGGCGACGTTGCGCCCGGCGACGACGTCGTGGTCCCCCTGACCGGAAGCGGACTGAAGGGGTGACCGACGCGGCCGGGCGTCGGGGATACCGGTACCCCTTTCGGCACCACCGGTCTCCCGTTCGGCACCACCGGTCTCCCGTTCGGCACCACCGGTACCCCTTTTGAACACCGGCGCGTTCGGTCTCCCATGGATGTCCTCGTCTACGGTGCCGGCGCGCTCGGGAGCCTCGTCGGCGGGCTGTTGGCACGGACACACGAGGTCACGCTCGTCGGGCGCGACCCGCACATGCGACGGGCTCGGGCGGACGGGCTCCGGATCGACGGGGCAATCGACGCCCACGTCCACCCGCGAGCGCTCACCGACGGAACCCACCGCTCGGCGGACCTCGCGGTGGTCACGACGAAGGCGTACGACACCGACGCGGCCGCGGCGGCGCTCGCGACCGGCGAGTACGACGCGGTCTGCTCGCTCCAGAACGGCCTCACCGAGGAGCGACTGGTCGCGGCGCTCGACCCGACCGTCCTCGCGGGCACCGCGAGCTACGGCGCCCGGCTCGTCGAGCCGGGTCGGGTCACCTGTACCGGCGTCGGGGAGGTCGTTCTCGGAGCGCTGTCCGGGGGGCGCGACCCGGTCGCAGAGCGCGTCGGGGCCGCGTTCGACGAGGCCGGGATCGAGACGACCGTCGCCACGGACATGCCCCGGCGGCGGTACGAGAAACTCGCGGTCAACGCGGCCATCAACGGCCCGTCGGCGCTCGTCCGGCTCTCGAACGGCGACGCGCTCGCCGGGCCGGGCGGGGAGGCGGCCCGCGAGGCGGCCCGCGAGGTGGCGCGAGTCGCGCGAGCCGACGGGGTCGCGCTCGGCGAGGCGGCGGCCGTCGACGCCGTCGAGCGCGTCGCGGCCGACACCGCCGCCAACCGGTCGTCGATGTGCGAGGACGTGGCCGCGGGGCGGCGCACCGAGGTCGACGCGATCTACGGGGCCGCGCTCGACCGCGCCGACCAGTTCGGCGTGCCCGCGCCGACGTGCCGGACGATTGCGTCGCTGATCCGCGGGTGGGAGGTCGGAGCCGGTGTTCGTCCGGCGGCCGATGACGACGGGGCGGCGACTGAGTGAGCGTTACACCGGCGAGGGGGTACTCGCGAAAAACAGAGTTCGCCCGCCGAGGACGGGACGACTGGCTTCCCGCCGTGTCAACACCACTCCTCAAGGATGGTGGCGTCTGTCTCGTCGACCGAGACCCACGCGTTCTCCCGAGAGACATCTGCGATTACGAGTTCCGATCGCGACGATGAGGAGTCAATCGACGCCATGATGTCCGGCGAGTCGCCGGCGTCGAGCGTCGGATCCGTTGGCAGCGCCGTCCGACGGTGATCGGGGTCCGGGTCGTCCCATGGAGTGGAACTCCGTGACATGATTGTTAATTGTTCACAGTACGTATAAGCGTTCCGGACCACGTACGTCCGCAGTCGGCGAATCCGTGTTTTGAGGGGGATATCGGGGACGTGAGGCCCTGTCAAGTGTCGATCATCCGGTGATCGACGTATTCGACCGTTGATTCGACGAAAAATCAGTTTCGTTGTCATCCGTCGGTTCGAATCGCCACAGAAGCCGACGCACCCACCGGCTGACCCACGCGAGACGAGGCGCATTCGGCGAGCGCTCGTGGACCACCTTCGCAGTATACAAGAGGTGCCACGGAGTAAGGCGGTGTATGAACGTATCAGACGCCATGACGCCGCGTTCGGATCTCGTCGTCGTCGAGATCCCAGGGAGCCGGAGCGACGTACTGGAGTACATCCAAGAGTACGGCTTCTCCTCGGTGCCGGTCGTGAAAGACGTCGACGGCGACGAGGTGTACCGCGGTCTCGTCACCCGTGACGACCTCATCGAACAGCCGGACGAGGACCAACTCGCGCTGTTGATGCGGGAGGTGCCCACCGTGGGCGCAGAGGAGTCGATAGACGACGCCGCCGCCACCATCGTCGCCGAGGGCTCGCGTCGGCTCCCCGTGGTCGACGGCGACGAGCTCGTCGGCATCCTCACCGTCACCGACGTGGTGCGGGCCATCGCCCGCGGCGAGATGGCCGGCGACACCGAGGTCGGCGGGCTCGCGACCCACGCGGTCAACGCCACGCACACGGAGACGCCGCTGCCGGTCGCCGAGCGCGAAATCGGGCTGGCGAACGTCCCCTACGCCGTCGTCCTCGACGACGACGCCGACCTCGCTGGAATGCTAACTGAAGTCGATATCCTGGCGGTCGCCCGCGTCGTCGAGGGCGAGGCCAGCACGGGCGACTCCATCGCCGAACAGGACTCCGAGTGGTCCTGGGAGGGGATCAAGGCCACCGGCGCTCGGTACCTCCCGACCCGCAACGTCGAACTGCCCGCCGAGGCGGTCCGCCACTTCATGACCGAGGACCTCATCACCGTCAACAGTACCCGGACCGCCAAGGAGGTCGCACAGGAGCTCATCAGCAACGACATCGAGCAGGTGCCGCTGGTCAACGGGACCGACCTCGACGGTATCGTGCGAGACGTCGACCTGCTGGAGGGGTTATAAATGGCGTCGGAGGCGATAGTCGAGTTAGCCAAGCGGCGGGGGTTCTTTTTCGGCTCGAACGGCGCGTACGGCGGCACCGCCGGCTTCTACACGTTCGGCCCGCAGGGTGCGGCCTTAAAAAAGAACGTCGAGGACGCGTGGCGCGACCGGTTCACCATCCGCGAGGGGAACCGCGAGATAGAGGCCCCGACGATCATGCCGGAGCCCGTCTTCGAGGCCTCGGGCCACCTCGACACGTTCGACGACATGCTCGTCGAGTGTCCCGAGTGCGGCGAGTCCCACCGCGCTGACCACCTCGTCGAGGCCGTCACCGATATCGAAGACGCCGAGGCCCTGCCCGGTTCGGACGTGGAAGAGCTCATCGCCGACAACGACATCGCCTGCCCGTCCTGTGGCACCGCGCTCGCCGGCGTCACGGTCGAGGATTTCAACCTCATGTTCGCGACCGACATCGGCCCCGGCGACGCCCAGCCCGGCTACCTCCGGCCGGAGACGGCACAGGGCATCTTCGTGGAGTTCCCGCGGCTGAAAGAGTACGCCCGCGGGAACCTCCCCTTCGGGATCACCCAGATCGGCCCGGCGTACCGCAACGAGATCTCCCCGCGCGGCGGGCTGCTCCGCCTCCGCGAGTTCACGCAGGCCGAACTCGAACAGTTCATCGACCCCGAGGACGACGAACCGCCGCTGGACCGCGTGCGCGACGTGTCGGTCCGGCTGTACCCGGCCGCCGAACAGCAGGCCGACGACGGCGACTACGTCGAGACCACGGTCGGCGAGGCGGTCGACGATGGGACCATCGGCTCCCCGTGGGTCGGCTACTACCTCGGCGTCGCGAAGGAGTGGTACGACCGGATCGGCGTCGACCTCGACCGCTTCCGCTTCCGACAGCACCTCGCCGGCGAGCGCGCGCACTACGCGTCCGACTGCTGGGACGCCGAGAGCGAGGTCGACGGCGACTGGATCGAGATCGCGGGCTTCTCGTACCGCGCCGACTACGACCTCTCGAAACACGGCGCGCACGGCGACGATTCGTTCACCGTGTTCAAACGGTACGACGAGCCGAAGTCGGTCGAACGCGCCACCGTCGACCCCGACATGTCCGTCCTCGGTCCCGAGTTCGGCGGCGACGCCGCCGCGGTCGCCGAGGCGCTCGAAACCCTCGCCGAGCGCGACCCGGACGCGTTCGACGGCGAGAGCGTCTCCGTCGACGTTGCCGGCGAGACGCACGCCGTCGACACCGACGTGGCGAACTTCTCGGTCGAGACGGTGACCGAGAACGGCGAACACCTCACGCCGCACGTCGTCGAGCCGTCGTTCGGCGTCGGCCGGACGGTCCAGACCCTGCTGGCACACGGCTACAGCGAAGACGAGGTCGACGGCGAGGCGCGGACGTACCTCTCGCTCGAACCCGAAGTCGCGCCCCAGGACGCGGCCGTCTTCCCGCTCGTCACCAACGACGAGCGACTCACCGACTTAGCCGACCGCGTCGCCGCCGACCTCCGCGCGGCGGGGCTGGCGGTCGCGTACGACGACTCCGGCTCGATCGGGCGACGGTACCGCCGTCAAGACGAGATCGGCACCCCGTTCTGCGTCACGGTCGACCGCGACGGCATCGAGGGCGACGGCCCCGAGACGGTGACCGTCCGCGAGCGCGACTCCGCGGCCCAGGTCCGCGTTCCGGCCGACGAACTCGCCGCGGAACTGGCCGCGCTCCGCGCCGGCGGCGAGTTCGACGCGCTCGTCGACCGGTACGAAACGGTCGCGACCGACGTCGAGACTAACTGACCCGTGCCCCTTCCCGCGGCGGAGTGGCGAGCCAGCGTGGAGTTCGAGCGACGGCTGGTCCACGCGAGCGGCACGCTGTTTCCGGTCCCGTACCTGCTCGGATGGGTCTCGTGGACCGAGACGGCGGCGTTCCTCGCCCTCGGGGTCGCTACGGTCGGACTCTTGGAGTACCTCCGCCTGGTCGTCGGGCTCGACCACGCCGTCTACCGGCACCTCACCCGCGAGTACGAGTCCGACAGCGTCGCGGGCTACGCGCTGTACATGGTCGGCACCACCGCGGTCGCGGTCGCCGCCGTCCCCGCGCTCGCGATTCCCGGCATGACCCCGACGCTCGCGGTCCCCGCCATCTGGATGGTGTCGCTCGGCGACCCCGTCAGCGGCGCGCTCGGCGACAACGCCGCGACCGAGTCGAAACGGCCCACCGCGTGGATAGCGATGTTCCTCGTCAGTCTCGGACTCGCGCTTCTCTTCACTGTCCCGGCGTTCGGGTCCCGCGTCGGGGTCGCCGTCGCGCTCGCCGGCGCGGTTCCCGCCGCGGTCGCCGACGGGCTCCCGCCGATCATCCGGGGGGTCGCCGTCGACGACAACCTCACCATCTCGCCGGCCGCCGCTGTCGGGATGCTCCTCGCCGTCGCCGCGCTGGCGTAAGCCGCGGCGGGCTCGCGCTCCCGGTCTTTTCGAGAGACGCTACGACTCGATCGACAGCGCCGCGAGCAGCGACTCCAACTGCACCTGCTCGTTCGCCCCCTCGGCGATCCGGTAGTCGGCCTCGCCGATCCGCTCCATCAGCGCGACCGCCTCGCGCTCGCTCAGGTCGAACTCCCAGACGGAGCGGTGGAGCTGGTCGATCACGTCGCCGCCCGCCATCCCCGTCTCGGTGAGGAGCTGATCGAGGGTCGCTCGCGCCCGAGAGAAGTCGCCCTCCAGGGCGTTCGTCACCATCGACTCGATCTCCTCCGGGCGGGCGGTCGCCGTGATGGCGTAGACGGCCTCCTCGTCGACCACGTCGTCGGTCGTCGCCGCCGCCTGCAGCGAGTTGATCGCGCGGCGCATGTCGCCGTCGGCCGCGTAGACGAGCGCGTCGACGCCCGCGTCGGTCACCTCGATCCCCTCTGCCGCGGCGATCTCGCGCGTCTGTGCGGCGACCGCCTCGTCCGAGAGCGGCGAGAAGCGGAAGACGGCACACCGCGACTGGATCGGGTCGATGATCTTCGACGAGTAGTTACACGAGAGGATGAAGCGCGTGTTGTCGGAGAACTGCTCCATCGTCCGGCGGAGCGCTGACTGAGCGTCGTCGGTGTTGTGTGTCAACACGCCGTTCGCGAGCATGAAGTTCGGAGTACCCTCCATGGTAATGTTGTACGCCTTGCCGCGGTGGCTGTACTCGATGCTATCGATCGTGGCGGTTTGAACGCTCTGTAACCCGCCGTCAGCGACGACAGCCGGCTCGAACTCGTCTTTCTCGTAGTGTTCGTGATGGGGCATTTCACCGTCGCCGACGACGACGTATGTGTACTCGTCCCCGTACGTTTCGAGGAACTCTTTGACCTTCTCGGTCTGTCCCCACAGCTCGGCGACTCCCTTGACCTCGATTACCGTGTCCCCGAGTAGGAAATCAGGGTGGTATACGGAGTCAGACAACTCGAACGCTGGTTCGTACTCGTACTCGATGCCTGCCTCTTGTAACGCCTTCGCGACGTCGTACTCCCAGTCGGACCGAACCAGATGTCCGAGTTCGTCACTGTGTCTGATGTTGCCCCCTGTTGGCTCGTGGCCTTTGAGCGCCTCGGACACTTTCTGTGCGACTTCCGGATCGCGCATCGGGTTATTCTCCCCGGTGATGTCACAGACCGGGTAGTCACAGTTCTCGGCGCTCTTCTCGATGACTGCTCGTCTCTCGTCGTCGTCTAAGCTCGCCCACCACTCCTCCGATGCACTTCCGATCTCGTCTTTCACTTCCTGGGCATCGGCATCGACGACCCACTCCTCCCACGACGTTCCCGACCGCATTTCGCTGATCGTCTCACGGAACTGTTCGACTGTCTCCTCGTCCATCTCCATGACGTGAACCCCGTGGAACTCCCCGCCGTAGTTCGGGTTATTACGTCCGGCGAACCGTCCGTCCGAGAGTTTCTCGACGATCTGCTCCCGTCGTTCGTCGGACCATTCGGTCCCGTACATCGGATTCCCGTCTCCGCGCATCTCTCGACTGTGTCCTTCGTTTTTACACTCGACGGAACAGAAGCGTCCCGCTGTCCACGATCCACATATCTCGCACTGGGACACTCCGATCTCGTCTTTGAAGTCCGCGATCTCGTCTCCGGGGGATAGCTCTCTGAGTTCCCTCTCTACGAGTTTCCCGTCTTCTCCCACCACGAAGAACGGATGGGTCGGGCTGGCAATCGTGGTTCGGCCGTCCGTCAGTTCCATTTCGAGGAAGTCGGCGGTGCCGGAGTCGACGAGTTTGCCCTTGTCGGACTGAATCTCGTTGGTTTCGAAGTCGACCGACGGGATCGGTTCGCCCTCCGCACTCACCTTCTCGATGGGTTTGATTTCCGGGCTCGACGGATACCCGGTCACGACTTCAGTTCCTGGCGGCACGCACAGCGAGTCCGCCTCGTCGAGGAACACGATCCGGAAGTCGCCGCCGAACGACGAGCGCGCGAACCCCTTTATTCGGTCGCGCACCACGTCGATGCCGCGCTGGTCGGAGGCGTTGAGTTCGAGGAAGTTGCCGCGCCAGTTGTCCTCGCCGTATACTTGGCGAGCGATGGCGGTGGCCGCGGTCGTGTTGTGCATCACCGTCGGAACCTTGCCGGCGACGTAGTTTCGTGACCCCGGTACCGTCAGGTCGTACACCCGCTCGTCAGTCTCGACGCGCTGAACCGTCTCAACCTCGTCGTACCGCAGATCGGCGTTCGCGATTCGAGACGCTTCGGCAAGGAGTTCGACGGTCTCCAGCGACAACCGCTCCGTGGCGATCGATTTGAGTCGCTCTGCGACCGTCTCCAGACGGGTGAGCGACCGCAGCGTCGAGTCGTCTGACCGAAGGAGGTTTGTGAGATCTGCGGTCCCCATATGGAGCCCATCTACGACCGCCGCGTACGTCACGCCGAGTGAGTCGATACACTCGCTCAGTTCGGCCTTCACGTGATCGACTTGGGCGTCCTCGACCGGTCGATCGAGCTCTCCGAGGATCTGCACCACCCGCTGCGATCTCGGTGTCCGGCGGCCATCGCTGTATTCGAGCAGTCGATCTGAACGCGCGCCAACAACCGCAGTCAACTGCTTTCTGGTTTCGATCGGAGCGAGTTCCGCGCGGCTCTCGACCCATCTCGCCGGCACGGTTGTCGCTGCTTCGAGTTCGGGCCGAAGCTTCTCGAGGCGTTCGAGCGCGCGCTGTGTGTCTTCGATCTGTTCTGTCGCGGCGTCAGCCACCTCGTCAAGTATCGTACAGTAGCGCTCACGTCCGGGAGACTCCGGATCAAGGCTCTTGGGAAGGTGTTCAGTCACCGGGATATCGAGCCGTCGAGAGAGTTCTCGCAGAACGGTCTGTGTCGGAATCGTGTCGTGGTTCGGATTCGCCCGCTTGTCCGCGTGGTCGGCGAGCCGTTCGGATTTGTGCGCGATCGTGAAGCCAATCGCGTCCCTGAACCGCCGCAAATCCCGTGCACCAGAGACGTACAATCCGTGGTACGTCCGTTCGATCCCCGACCCGTTGGTCGCGGATTTCTGGAACGCCTTCCGCCGGGAAGAGATGCCGAACGTTGCGAGGAGATACGAAAGCAGGGTGATGTGGTCCGGGTTTCGCTGCGTTAGTTCGATTGTCCCGTTATCGCTGACGTGAGATTCGGCGTCGAACATCGCTCGGAGGAAGGCGGCTCGCGCGTCGTCCCCGGCCGCGACGAGGGCTGACCCGATCCCTTCGTCGCCGCTCGCGCTCGCGAACGCGTCGAACACAGACTCCAAGTAGTGCGTCAGCGTCCGAGACCCGATTGTGACGTAGGGAACGCCCTTCTGCACGCCACGTCTCGTATCCACGTCGAACTCCTCGTGTGCGAGCGACTCGAACGCGTCGAGCAATGCGTCATCCGTGTTGTAGAACTTGACCCGTCCCCCGTCGATACGAGCCTCGCTGATTGCGAGGCCGACGAAGCGTGCGAGCCCCGGCGTCACGTCCGTTGGTGGCGTGATCGATCGAGACCGTCTACCCTGTCTGACGTATTCGATTGCTTCGACACCGTTTACCCACGCGTCCGCCTCGGTCGTCGCTTGGATCGTCCCGAGCGAGACGGTCCGATCGACGCCCAACTCCTCTGCCGTTTCCGCGTCGAGCGTCACTGCCGTTCGCTCCGGATCCATCTCGTCGTACCAGCGTAGCGTTGGCTCCCCCGTCGACCGTGCGGGCGTCGGTAGCTGACTCGGTCGAGCGATCCGATCTCCGTCAGACAGCTCCCCGGCGGGAACCCACTCGAACCCCTCGTGGGTAACGACACGGAGCTTGTGTTCCGGCGTCACCCGGAACTCGGCGCCGTCGCGGGTCGTCACTTCGACGAGTTCGTTGGTCCGCTTCCCGAACACATGCGACGGTTGGACGTACTCGAAATCGTTCCTGTCCGTCATCGTCGCAATCTGAAGCCCGTCTTCCGGGTCGTCGAAGCCGTCGGTGTCGCCGACCACGTCGGCGATCGGTCTTACTCCTTCGCTGGTCAACACCGGGGTGTCGCCGGTCACACACTTCCCGACCCCGGCAGGTCCCCCGAAGAGCAGGTGGGGGATGTCGTCCTGCTCGATGTAGGTCTGGAGCCGTTCGATGATGGCTTCCTGTCCGTGGATGTCGTCGAGCGACTGCGGTCGGTACTTCTCGATCCAGATCTTCCGACCGGTCGCCGTCGCAGCCGTCTGCTCGTCGGCCTCGCTCATGGCGGATCGGAGGGCGGGCGGGGTGATAAACGCCCCGAGGACGAACAACCCACGTTCCCCGCCCCCTACAGCCGCCGCCTGATCGCCTCGTGGAACGCGCGCGCCGCGTCGACGCTCGACTCCGCCGTTCGCAGCCGTTCGCTCGTGGTCGCGTCGATATCCGGTGCGAGGATGAGCGCCGCGGCGCCCGTCGAGACGGTTTCGGTCCGCCAGTCGACGTATCGCTCGACGAGCCCTCCGGCGCTGTCGGCGCGCAACACGGCGTTCCGCCACGCGAACTCGCGGCTCCCCCGCAGCCCGACGAGGGCCACCCGGTCGTCGAAGGGGTCGAGCAGGCGGTCGATACCGGCGATTCCGACGGCGTCGTACGTCTCGACGAGCACGTCTTGCATCGTCTGGACGAGCCGAGCGAGGATCGCATTTATCCGCTGATGGTCGACGCGCTTCCGGTCGCGGGCCGGGTCGATGCCGATGTCGCCGAGGGTGTACGTGAGGTCGTAGGCGATGTGGGCGTTGATGCCGAGGAGCGCGTCCTGCGCGACGAGCGTCCGGCCGCGGGCGGCGGCGGCGAAGGCGATCAGCCACGGGCGGGGGACCGACTCGAACGCTCGCCGCTCGAACGCGGCCAGCGCCCGGCGGTAGCGGTCCGCGAAGGCGACGAGGTACGACGCGGCCCACGCCGGGTCGAGGAACACCCCGTCGTCGATCGCAGTTCCGACCGCCGCCGTCATGCGGCTGTACACCGTGAGAAACACCGCGCGCGGGTCGCCGCGCTCGCGGAGATACGCCTCGGTTCGAGCCAGTCGCTCGGCCACGTCGGCGACGGACGAAAACGGGGTCGAAACGTGGTCGAGCAGCGCTTCGTCAGGCGCGTCGTCCGCGAGGGCTGTAGCGACGGCCTCGGCGTCGATCTCGGCGGATCGGACGATCCCGGTGAGCAGCGCTCTCGCCTCGGTCGCCGTCGGGACGGTCGCGCGTATCGGGATCATCGTGAACGACGGCCGCGGCCGCCGAGAGGTCCGGTACTCGACCCCTGATAAAGAGCGTTGCGTCGGGTCGGCCGCGCGGCTTACGCGAACTCGTCGACGAGCTCGGGGACCACGTCGAACAGGTCGCCGACGATGCCGTAGTCGGCGATGTCGAAGATCGGCGCGTTGGGGTCGGTGTTGATCGCGACGATCGTGTCTGACCCTTTCATCCCGGCGACGTGCTGAACTGCCCCCGAGATACCGACGGCGATGTACACGTCGGGCGTCACCACCTTCCCGCTCTGGCCGACCTGGCGGTTTTTCGGCAGCCAGCCGTTGTCGACGATCGGTCGCGACGCGGAGAGCGTCGCGCCGAGCGCGTCGGCGAGTTCCTCGACGACCTCCAGGTTCTCCTCCTCGTCGATGCCGCGACCGACGGAGACGAGCACGTCGGCGTCGGCGATGTCGACGTCGCCGCCGGCGACCTCCTCGAAGCCCGTGACGCGCGCGCCGGACTCGGGGTGTTCGACGTCGACGGCCCCGACCGCCGCGTCGCCGACCCCCTCGGCCGGCGCCCACTCGCCGCCGCGGACGGTGAGGACGAAGCGGTCTCCGGCGACGTCGACGGTCGTCTCGACCTTCGAGCCGTACATCTCGCGGGTGACGGTCAGCCCGTCGTCGTACTCGAAGCCGACCGCGTCGGTCACCAGCGGGAGGCCGCTCGCCTCGGCGACGGCGGGCGCGTAGTCCAGTCCGTTGACCGAGTTCGGGATGACCACGGCGCCCGCGTCGGTCTCGTCGAGGAGCCGCCCGACCGCAGCCTGGTAGACGTTGTGGTCGAACTCCTCGCCGTTGGTGACCGTGTGGATCGCGTCGACGCCCTCGCGGTTCAGGTCGGCGGCGAACTGCTCGACGTCCCCGCTGACGACCGCGAGGTGGAGGTCGCCGTCGCGGGCGTCCGCGAGCTCGCGTCCCGCGGTTATCGCCTCGTACGACACGTCTCGAATCTCCCCGCGCCGATGTTCCGCGACGACGAGCACGTCACTCATCACGCGCTCACCCCCTTATCGCGGAGGACCGCAGCGAGGCGCGCGGCGCTCTCTCCCGCGTCGCCTTCGAGAATCTCCGCGTCGGACTCGCTCTCCGGCTCGTACATCGAGGTGATTTCGAGCGCGCTCGCCACGTCGTCGGCGGTCAGCCCGAGGTCGGCGAGGTCGGTCGCGTCGATCTCCTTCCGCTGTGCCTGTCGGATCCCGCGGAGGCTCGCGTACCGCGGCTCGTTCAGTCCGGTCTGGACGGTCAACACGGCCGGCAGGTCGACGTCGGTCAGCTCCTCGACGCCCCCTTCGAGCTCGCGGTGAACCCGCGCGACGCCCGCGTCCGCGTCGATGTCGAGGTCGTTGACGACGGCGGCGTGCTCGAAGCCGATGCGCTCGGCGAGCGCCACGCCCGTGGCGCCGAACCCGGTGTCTGCGGCCTGTACGCCGCCGAGGATCAGGTCCGGCTCTTCCGCCTCGACGACCGCCTCGAACGTCGTCACCTTCGCGGCCACGTCGGCGAACCCCGCCTCGAAGGCGTCGTCCCACACCCGAACGGCGCGGTCGGCACCCTTCGCGAGGGCCATCCGAATCGTCTCCTCGGACCGTTCCGGGCCGATGGTGACGGCGACGACCTCGTCGGCGATCCCAGCCTCGGCGAGCTGTACCGCCGCCTCGACCGCGTAGTCGTCCCACTCGTTGAGATCGTATTCGAGGTCGGATTCGGCGATGTCCGTGCCCTCGATCGCGAAATCGTCGTCGGGCTCAGCGACCTCTTTGACAGTCACCAGAACTTTCATGATCGATACTCCGTCGCTCGGATTGTAAGAGCTTTCGGAACACCACACCGCACGGCCGGTAGTTTCGTCGCGCCCGACCGGCGGGCGCCGGCTCTCAGCTGTCGCCGTCGTCTCCGTCGCGCTCGCCGTCTCCGTCGCGCTCGCCGTCGCCGCTTCCGTCGTCGTCGTCCGGGAGCGAAATCAGGTTCTCACGCCCCAGACGAAGCTTCTCGACCCGGTTCGAATCGGCCATCGCGGAGAGCAGCTGCGACACCTTCGCGTCCGACCAGCCGGTCTCGGCGACGATGTCGGCCTGCCGCATCCGCCCGCCGTTGCCGTCGAGGAGACGTTCGACGCGCTCCTCGTCGGACAGGAGCGAGAGGTCCTCCTCGGGCTCTCCGGCCCCCTCCGGGGCCCCGTCGCCTTCCGCCGCGTCTCTCGCCGCGTCCGCCCCGGCGGTCTCGCCACCGTTCGTCCCGCCGCCGACCCGACTACCGCCGTCGTTGTCGACGCCCCCCGCGGCGACGCTCCCGTTCGGTTCGGCCGCGGCGTCGGCGCCCATCCGGCGGTAGCCGACGATGCTCCCGGCGATGAGCATCGCCGCGACGACGATCGCGGCGGTGAGCATCGTCCACGGCGGGGCGGTCGTCGCCGCCGGCGCGTACACCACCGCGACGCGCTCGTCGTCGCCGAAGGTTCGCGGCCCCTCGACGATCACGGCGTTGTCGCTCAGTCGGTCCGTGGCGTCGGAGGTCCCGGTCACGGTGTACCCATCGGGAGTCGCCACTTCGAGCGTCTGTCCCTCCGCCAACGAGACGAGCCACGTGCCGCCGTCGGGCGTTCGTAGCGCGTCCCCCAAGAGCAGGTTCTCGCCGTCCTGTGCCAGGAAGTCGGTCCAGACGAAGGTCAGTCGGAGTTCGCCGACCGCCGTCGTCTCACCGTCCGCCACGTCGAACGACGACGGGTCCTCGTGGACGACGACCTCGCGGTTCACCTCCCGGATCTGCATCCGACGGTCGACGTTCCGGCTGGCCTCGCGGGCGAAGCCCTCGAACAGCGTCGCGTCGGGGCCGATCTCGCCGTCGAGGAACCGCTCGCTGGCCGCGTCGAACGCGGCGCGGTCGGTCTCGCCGGTCAGCGCGTATCGGACCGAGACGGTCCACCGCGCGTCGCGGTCCGGCGTCGGCTCGATCAGGATCCGCGTCGCCGTGGTGGGCTCGTACGGGTCGTCGATCTGCCGGACGGGGTCGGAATCAGCGGTCGTGGTCTCGACCGCGACGGTCGCGCGGTCGGCGTCGATAGAGGGCGAGGGCGACGGCGCGTCTCCCGCGACGGGGGCCACGCCGCTCGCGACGAGCGCGACGACCAGTAACCCGACGAGGAACACGCGGGACGGGGCATTCCGCATACATTTCAGGGCACTCAGCCGCCCGGCAAAACGCTTTCCATCGGCCACTTCCGCCGTCAGACGCGCGTCGGCGGGCGCCTGCCGGAGTCCGGTCAGCACACTTCGTTCCGACTCGTTGAGGTGGCTTTTTTATATTCCGAGGTGAACTTCGGTGTATGAGAGCCCTCCCGATCTCACTCGCCGTGCTGCTGCTGTTCGCGGCGGTCGCCGGCGCGGTATCGCCGGCGGTCGCCGCCCCCGCGGCGCCCGCCGACCCGGGCGCCGGGGGCGACGCCGCGGTACCGTCCGGTGCCGACTCGGCGGCTGCTCCCACCGTTTCGACGCCGGAGCGCGTGCCCGTCGCGGTCGACGACGCCGAGGAGGATCCGGAGCGCTCGCAAGTCGACCCGGCGAACCGCACGTTCCGGACGCTGGGCACGCCGGGCGGCGTCGAGGCCCGCGCCGGCTCGTCCGTCCGCGGTGCGAACTTGGGCTCGTCCATCGGGTTCGCCGTCGACGGCACGGACGCCGCCATGGAGACCGCGGCGGTCGTCCAGCAGATCGAGGCCGCCGAGAGCGGCGTGGAGCGCCAGCGCCGGATCCTCGCCGCCATCAACCGCGTCGAGCGCGACGAACTGACGCTCAACAGCCGCCAGGCGCGCGCGTTCAGCGCGCACGCCTCCGGGAACCTCTCCGACCGGGAGCTCCTCGACGAGCTCGTCCGTATCGCCGCGACCGCCCGCGAGTACGACGAGCGGCTCGAACGGATCGACACGCTCGCGGCGGAGACGGACGGGTTCAGCTCTCCCACCCGGCTCGACGAGATCCAAGTCGCGCTCCAGGTGTACGAGGGTCCCGTCCGCGAGTACGCGCTCTCGGCGGCGCGCGGCGAGGTGCCCGCGACCGAGGTGTACGTCGAATCCAGCGAGCGGTCGATCGTGCTGTCGACCGTCGCCGACGGCGACTACGTCCGCGAAGTGGTCCGGCTCGACCGCTGGGACCGCGGCGGCGGCTCGATCAGCAACGACGAGGCGATAGACGTGACCGCCGCAAGCTACCCCGAGACGGCCGCGCTCCGTCAGCCCGACGCGTTCGGTGCCGGGTCCGTCCAGCGGATCACCATCCCTCATCAGTTCGGCACCCTGCGCACGTTCGTCAGCGGGGGCACACAGCAGGTGTTCGTCGAACACCAGCGGGTCGCGCTCGACTCGTTCCCGGACAGCGTGCCCGTCGCCGAGGCCGGCGACGGCTTCAACATCACCGTCGACCGCAGCTACGCCGGCGGTCCGGTGACCGTGACCGTCCGCGACGCGGAGACCGGCGAGCCCCTCCCCGACGTCACCGTCACGAAGAGCGTCGGTGACAGCAACAGCCAGGCGATCGGCACCACAAACGCGGACGGCGTCGTCCGGACGCTCTCGCCGGCGGGGTCGTACCGAGTGACCGTCGTCGACGAGCCGCGAGCGGTCTTCCTCGACGACCTCCAGCCGATCCCCACGCCGCGCCCCGTCGACGACGACTGACGCGGCGGCCGCGCGCGGCTCCGCCGCCCGGAGTCGCTTACACGGCTGCGTCCTTCATCGCCTGCGCGTCGCCACCGGGGACCTGACACCCGCCGTCGCCCCCGAACGCATTTATCAGATACCGCGGCAGTCGACGCGTGTTGACCGAGTTCCTCTCTGTACGTGCGCCGTCTCAAACCGATTCGGTCGGGGGCGGGAAGCGTCGCGCGCTCACGCCCGTCGCCGGCGTCCTGCTGCTCGCTATCACCGTCGTGCTCGCGGCGAGCGTCGTGACCGTGGCGATCGGTTCGCCGCCGGAGCCGGCACCGACCACCGCCCTGTCGCTGTCGGCGACCGACGACCGGATCACGATCACGAATCAGGCCGGCGACGCGCTCGACGCGGACGAACTGTCGGTCCGGGTGCGCGTCGACGGCGAGCCGCTGGACCGGCAGCCGCCGGTGCCGTTCTTCTCGGCGACGGGGTTCCATCCCGGCCCGACGGGCGCGTTCAACGCCGCGACCGCCGGCGACTTCGGCGTCGGCGAGTCGGCCTCGTTCCGGGTCGCGGCGACGAACGACCCGGCCCTCGAACCCGGTCGGACGGTCGCCGTCACGGTCTCCGCCGACGGGCTGCCCGTCGCGAGACTCGAGACCGTCGTCGAGCCGGCGTGACGCGCCGGGTCTCGCGGCGCTACTCGTCGGGGACGCGCGCGACCGTCGTTATCGCCCGCGGGCTCCGGGGCGTCGACCGCTGGATGTGGTGTTCGTACGCCTCGTACCCCGCTTCCTCGAACATCCGGTCGGCCTCGTCCTCGTCGTAGAAGAGCATGATCGCGTCGGCGACGCGCTGGAGGATGCGGTTGTGCGGGTAGTCCGGGCCGACGACGAGCACCTGCCCACCCGGCTTCGCGACGCGTCGGAGTTCGCGGAGCCCCTCGATCGGGTTCGGCCAGTACTCGATCGACCCCGACGACCAGACGACGTCGAACGTGTCGTCGCCGAACGGGAGCCGCTCGGCGTCGCCGCGGTAGAAGTTCACCTTGTCGTGTTTGCCGAACTTCGCGAACGCCTTCTCCATCTGGTGGACGCTCTGATCGAGCCCGTGTACGTCGTCGGCGTGTTCGAGCAGGCCCTCGGTGCCGAACCCGGTGCCACACCCCACGTCGAGCACTTTCGGGTCGTCGCCGAACTCCAGCCACGAGAGCGCCTCCGAGCGCATCTCCTCGTTCCAGTTGACCCAGTTGATCGTGTCGTACACCTTCGAGAGGTACTTGTAGAACAACCGGGCGTTCGACTTGTCCTCGAGGATCCCCATTTACCGCTTGGTAGGGTTGCCGTCCCCATAACGACACGGATCCGGTGCGGTCTGTGCCCTCCCCGATACGACCCGTTCTTCGGTTCCGACCGGCTTTTCAGCCTGCCGCCCAACCGGATCGTATGGAACCGACGACGAGCGGCCGCTTCCGCGTCCACGACCGCCGCCCGCGTCCCGACATCGACGGGACCAACCCGGCAGACCCGCCCGAGGAGTTCGTCCTCGTCGAGTACCCGGAGGGCCCGATAGACCCGAGCGCGCCCGACGCCGAGAGCCGGTTCGACCCTCTCTACGCCGCCGCGGACGGGTACGACGGCGCTCTCGCGGACCGGCTCGCGTCGCTGGAGCCGGGGTTCGTCGTCGACGCGACGCTGTCGTGGACCGACGGCACGGCCCGCTTCACCTCCGTCGAGGTCGTCCGCGAGAGCCGGTTCCGCTTCGCGGACGACGTGGAGGGGATGTTCGAGGCGGCCGTCGACGCCTGGGACCAGATCCGGGCCGACGGCGAGGCGGTCGGCTCGATCACGACGCGGTCGAACGACGGCGAGCCGAACGGCGCGCTGTACCTGTTCGCGGACGCTCCCGGAAGCAGCGCGTTCGAGGACCTCCGCGCCGGTCGGCTCCCGGTCGAACCGCTCGTCGCGCGCGTCAACGAGTCGCGTCAGGACGACGACCCTCGCGAGGTGTTCGTCCTCCGGCCCGCCGCCCACGAGTTCGTCGCCGTCTACGTCGTCTTCGACCGCGACGGGGTGTTGGCCCAGACGGTGCGCGACACCTACGACCTCGGGCTCGGGATCGCGGCGGGGCTCGACGACGGCACGCTCGACGCGGCGAAGGCCGACGAGAAAAGCGGCGAGCCGACAGACGACGCGGACGACTTCGACGCGCTCGATCGCTTATAAACCCGGCCGCACACCGCCTGTTTCCCTTTTACCTACAGCCAGTCGGCGTCCGGGTCGACTCGGCCGTCCGGCGTCTCGCCGTTGAGCACCGCCGCCACGTCGGCGGCGCCGCTGCGGTTTAAATCGTCCCGCGATTCCTCGCTGTACCACGCCGCGTGCGGCGTGACGACCGTGTCCTCGCGGCCGACGAGCGGGTCGTCTTCCGGCGGCTCCTCGGCGAGCACGTCCAACCCGGCGGCCTTGATCGACCCCGATTCGAGCGCGTCGAGGAGCGCGTCGGCGTCGACGACCGGCCCGCGGCTCACGTTGACGAGCACCGAGTTCTCCTGCAGGCGGTCGAGCGCGTCGGCGTCGACCATCCCTCGCGTCGCGTCGGTCAGGGGCGCGTAGACGCCGACGTGATCGGCCCGGTCGAACAGCTCGTCGAACGACGCCTTCTCCACGCCGTACGACGCCATCTCGTCGGCGTCGACGAACGGGTCGTAGGCGACGAGGTCGGCGTCGAAGCCGGCGAGCTGCTCCGCCGCGCGCTGTGCGATCGGGCCGAACGAGACGAACCCGATGGTCGACGCGCTCACGCGGCGGATCGGTCGCCCGGTCTCCCAACTCCACCCGCCGCCGGCGACGTGGTCGTCGTACTCCGTCAGCGACCGCAGGCAGGCGAAGAGCAGCGAGACGGAGTGGGTCGCCACCTCGTCGGTGCAGTAGTCGGGGACGCGCGTGACGGTCACGCCGTTGTCGGCGGCCGCGGCGACGTCGATGTTGTCCACGCCGACCGCCGACCGGACGACGACGCGGAGGTCCAACTCGTCGAGCACCGCGGCCGTGACCGGGGTGTTGATGTCGGTCACGACCGCGTCGGCCCCCTCGGCCGCCGCGATCAGGTTCTCGGTCGAGTCCAGTTCGGCGACCTCGATGTCGACGGGCTCGTCGACGGCCGCTTCGAGTACGTCCCGGTAGGTCTCCGGGTCGATCATCGGAAAGTCTGACAGCACGACTCTGGCCATACACGCCCTTGTCGCTCGTGTTACTTGACGGCTTTCTCGGTTTTTCAGGAGCTGAGACACCCATCTTCGATCGTTATCGTCACCGCGTTCGTCCTTTCGATGCCTCTTTGCGCTCGCGTGGGCTACGTCACCTGTGAGCGACGACACTCCGGTCGAGGGATCGACCAAACCGCCGATGCTCGTCCTCTTAGAGTCGCTGGCGTTCTACCGAAACGTCCGCGTCGGACTCGTCGCCGGCGCCGGCCTCGCGGTCCTCCTGTACGCGACTCGGACGCTGGAACTGCTCGGGCCGGTCATCGACACGCGGGACTACCCGCTCTTCGGTCCGGACGTGTGGTTTCTGCTCTTGGCGTTCGTGCTGGCGGCGACGTTCGCGCTGCTCGTCGCGGTCGCGTTAACCATCGCCGAGGCCGTGCGCGGCGCAAAAGACATTCCGGGGCCGAACGAGCGGTAGCGACCGCAGTCGTCGCAGTCAGTCGGCCGTACAGGAGGCGTCGCGCTCGTCGCTCGTGAACTCCTGTGCGGGTTCGGTCAACTCGTAGAGGTTCTGTCTGGCGTCCGCGAAGTAGACGTCTTCGTCGACGACGTCGATGCCTTCCAACCGCTCGAGCGCGTAGCGAACGGTACGGGCCGACAGCATCGACTCCTGGACGATCCCCTTCTGGGTCAACGGGCCGTTGTATTCGAGCACCTTGAAGACGAGTTTGGCGCTCGGCGGGAGGTCGTCGAGCCCCTCCGTTTGAGTTCCTTCCATCGATGAAACCGAAACTACACATCATGATAAATGTTGATGGGCGACCGGCCTCGATCGGCCTCTCACGCGCATCAACCAGCAATTTTCGCTGGTTTCTCCCGCACGAACCAGCAATAATTGCTTGTTTCACGGCGACAGACTGACCAGTCAGTCAGCGCTCTGGCTCGCGCGCGCTCCGCCCGACCGGCTCTCGGGGCTGGCCGAAGCCCGGAGACAACCGGGCGACGGTCGGACAGAGCTCGCCGTCGACCGGACCGAACCGGCCGACGACCGGAACGAACGGCTTTTCACGGGCGCTCGCGGATCGACTGATATGAGCGACGACTCGGGGATATCGGGCCACACCCGAAGCGTGGTCGTCACGACGATCTGCTGTCTCGCGGGGATCGTCGCTGGCGTCGTCTCGGCCGCGTACGTCGGGACGGATCCCGTAGACGCCGAAAGCACTACTATCGTGCTGGTGATGGGCGCGTTCGTGCTCGTCCAGTACCCGCTGTACAAACTGATCGGCGTCAGCGACTTCGGCGCGAAGGACAACCTCTACGTGGCGTTTCTGACGTTCACGCTGTGGTTCATCACCTACACGGTGCTCGCGACTTCCGGCGTCGAACTGGTGATCTGAGATGGCCGACGACAGTATCGCCGTGGTCGACCTCGATCGGTGTCAACCCGACCGCTGTAACTACGAGTGTGCGAACTACTGCCCCCCGAACCGGACGGGCAAAGAGTGCATCACCGAGCGCGGCGAGGACGCCGTCGAGGGCGACCCCGACCAGATCCACATCTCCGAAGAGATCTGTCTCGGTGAGACCTGCGGTATCTGCGTCGAGAAGTGCCCGTTCGACGCCATCGAGATCATCAACCTCCCCTCCGAACTCGACGAGGACCCGGTTCACCGCTACGGCGACAACGCCTTCTCGCTGTACGGGCTCCCGACTCCCGAACCGGGCAACGTCACCGGTATCTTAGGGCCGAACGGGATCGGGAAGTCGACCGCGGTTCACGGCCTCGCCGGCGAGATGATTCCGAATCTCGGCGACCACGAAGCGACGGCCGAGTGGGACCGCGTGCTGGACCGGTTCCGCGGCACCGGACTCCAGAACTACCTCAGCTCGCTGAAGGAGGGCGACGTGACGGTCGCCCGCAAGCCCCAGTACGTCGACCAGATCCCGAACCAGTTCGACGGGAACACCCGCGAACTGCTGGAGCGAACTGACGAGCGCGGCGCGCTCGACTCGCTCATCGACCGGCTCAACATCGCCCCGGTGATGGATCAGAACATCGATTCCATCTCCGGCGGCGAACTCCAGCGCGTCGCCATCGCGGCGTGTCTGGCCCGCGACGCCGATTTCTACTTCCTCGACGAGATCACGCCGTACCTCGACATCGGCCAGCGGATGGTCGTCGCCCGACTCATCCGCGAGCTCGCGGACGACGACGCCGCCGACCGCTCGATGCTCGTCGTCGAACACGACCTCGCCATCCTCGACCTGCTCGCCGACACCCTCCACGTCGCGTACGGCGAGCCGGGCGCGTACGGGGTCATCACGGACCCCAAGTCGGTGCGAAACGGGATCAACGAGTACCTGAAAGGGTACCTCGACAACGAGAACATGCGGATTCGCCCCTCGGCTATCACCTTCGAGGAGCACGCGCCGCGCGTCGCCTCGCGGAGCGAGACGCTGATCGAGTACCCCGACTTATCGAAGTCCTACGGCGACGGCGAGTTCGAACTGCACGTCGAGGGCGGCGCGATCAACCGCTCCGAAGTCCTCGGGATCGTCGGGCCGAACGGGATCGGGAAATCGACGCTCGCGAAGCTGTTCGCGGGCTCGCTGGAGCCGGACACGGGATCGCTCGACTTCGCGCTCGACATCGCCTACAAGCCGCAGTACATCGAGATCGACCAGCCGATGCGCGTCGACGCGTTCCTCGCGTCGATCACCGACGACTTCGGCAGCTCCTACTGGAACACCGAGATCGCCCAGCCGCTCCAGCTCGACCGCGTGATGGAACAGAACCTCTCGGACCTCTCCGGCGGGGAGCGACAGCGGGTCGCCATCGCGGCGTGCCTCTCCGAGGACGCCGACCTGTACTTGCTCGACGAGCCCTCCGCGCACCTCGACGTGGAACAGCGGGTGCGCGCGACGACCGCGATCCGCCGGTACGCGGAGAACCACGACGCGACCGTGATGGTGATCGACCACGACATCTACATGATCGATCTCCTCGCCGACCGCCTGATGGTGTTCGACGGCGAGCCGGCCGAGCGCGGGCACGCGACGCCGCCCCAGGAGATGCGCGAGGGCATGAACGAGTTCCTCGCCGACTTAGACATCACCTTCCGGCGCGACGAGCGGACCGGTCGCCCCCGGATCAACAAGCCGGGCTCGCAGCTCGACAGCCAACAGAAGCGCGACGGCGAGTACTACTACTCCACCTAACCGGTCTCTTCAGACCGCTGTCCGGTCTCGGCTGTCGCCTTCTCGATCGGCGGTATCGAAGCGATTAAGCGGGAAGCCGCGAACGACAAGATATGCAACACCTCATCATTCGCGGCGACCCCGGAATCCGGCGGGACGCGGTGATCGAGTACGAGGGCGAGGAGCTGGTCTGCTTCGGTATCAACGTGCAGGGCGGCTGGCACGGCCCCGACGAGCCCCAACTCTGGTGTACCGTCGGGACCGAATCCGAGCGCGAGGCCTACGACAAACGGACGTACGTCCCCCACTGGCTCGACGTCGACACCGTCGACGCCGAGGAGCTCGAAGTGCTGAGCGCCAAAGGCGAACTGTCGGTCTGACCGCTACGCTCTTTTATCCGTCTACCGGCGGGTCGTCAAGCCACGCCTCGATCGCGCCGGCCATCGCGCCGCGTCGGTGAATCGTCCTCGCCTCGGGGTCGACGACCGTGCTTTCGGTTCCCGGCGTCTCGCCGTCGTCGACGACGACCGCGACCCCCTCGCGGATCCGGTCGTCGAGGTCGTCGGGACGGGTGACGCTCCCGCGACCGGAGACGTTCGCGCTCGTCGCGGTGAGGGGCCCGGTCCCCCGGAGCAGTTCGCGGGCGACCGGGTGGTCGGGCACGCGGATCCCGACCCGGTCGCGGCCGGCCGTGAGCGCGTCCGGGACCGTCGCCGCGCGCTCGACGACGACGGTCACCGGGCCGGGGAGGAACGCCCGAGCGAACGCGACCGCGAACTCGGTGGGCCGCGTGTGGCGCAACGCGGCGTCCACGCTCGGCACGCCGAGCGAGAGCGGGTTCGAACGCTTCCGGCCTTTTAACTCGAACACCCGCTCGACGGCGTCGGCGTCGAGCGCGTCGCCGCCGAGTCCGTACACCGTCTCGGTCGGGTACACCACCAGGTCGCCGTCCGCGACCGCCGTGGCCGCGCGTCGGAGGGAATCGCTGTCCGTTGTCACAGCCGTGCGTTCGTGGCGGCGATACAAATCGGTACCGAGTAAGGACAACTCGACGGCGGTAGAACGACCGCGTGCGGCCCGGAGCCGACATCGCAATCGACCGGAGGGAGGCCGACCGGGAGCCCGCACCACAATCCGTCTGGCTTCCCCGCTCTCAGTCGACCAGGCGACCGATCGCGTCGTCTATCGCCTCTGCGTCGGGGAACTCGGGGTGTTCGCTCGCGACCCACGCGTACTCGACGGTTCGGTCGGCGTCGAGGAGGAACACGGCCGGGCGTGCCTCGGTGATGCCCGTCATCCCGTCGATGTCGTGGGCGAGGCCGTACTCCTCGATCACGCCCGCACCGGGGTCCGAGAAGATCCGAACGCCGTCCGCGCGCTCGGCCAGCAGTCGCTTGTGGGCGTACGGCGTCGAGATGGAGAGGCCGAGCACGTCGACCTGCTGTCCCCAGTCGTGGTCGTCGACGGTGTTGTAGAGGTACGTGCCCTGGAACGCGCCGTCCATCGGGTGGACGAGCAGCAGCGTCGGTCCGTCGACGACCTCGCTGAGCGCGCGGTCCTCCCAGTACTCGTCGGTGACGAGCGGGCGGGCGAAGTCCGGGGCCGTGTCCCCCTCGGCGACGTGGTCCGTCTCGGGCAGCGAGACGACGTCGAAATCGACCATCTCAGGCCCCTCCCTCGCCGTAGGTCCCCTGCAGGTACTCGACGATGTTCGCGCTCTCGGACATCGTGACGCCCGTGTCGCGGTCGACTATCGCCGGGACGCTGCGCGCGCCGGAGACGCGCTTGACGACGTTGCGCTCGGAGTGCATCGGCTCGACGTACCGCGACCGGTACGCCACGTCGAGTTCGGTCAGCGTCCGGGCGACGCGCTCGCAGAACGGACAGGCCTGCAGTCGGTACAGGGTGATCGGCGGTTCGCTCATGCCCCGGCGTTCGGCGGCGAGACGGGTAATCGTGTCGACGGCGGCGCGCTGTGCGGTAGCCGGGCCGGCGACGCCGCCCGGCGACGCGTCGGCGATCGACCGAGTGGGCCGGCGATTGCCCCGCCCGTCGGGTGTCCGAAGGGAACGCTTTAATCGCGCGGCGACAGAACACAAGTGAATATGGGTTTGTGGTCTAGCGTGTCGATGGCCGATGTCCTCCAACTACCGATGCCCGGCGACAGCGTCGTCACCATCGTCGGCGTCGCCGCAATTCTCGTGTTGGTCGGCCTCTCGGCGTTCTTCTCTTCGTCGGAGATCGCGATGTTCTCGCTGCCGCAACACCGCGTCGACAGCCTCGTCGACGAGGGAGTGAAAGGCGCGGAGACGATCCGCGACATGAAACAGAACCCCCACCGGCTGTTGGTGACCATCCTCGTCGGTAACAACATCGTCAACGTGGCGATGACCTCCATTGCGACCGCGCTGTTCGCGATCTACCTCTCGCGGGGCGAGGCCGTCCTGGCGACGACGTTCGGTATCACGACGCTCGTGCTGATATTCGGCGAGAGCGCGCCGAAGTCGTACGCCGTCGAGCACACGGAGTCGTGGGCGCTCCGGATCGCCCGCCCGCTGAAGCTCTCCGAGTACGCGCTTTACCCCCTCGTCGTCCTCTTCGATTACATCGTCAAAGGGGTCAACAAGGTGATCGGCGGCTCGGCCGCCATCGAGTCGACGTACGTCACCCGCGACGAGATCCAAGACATCATCGAGACGGGCGAGCGCGAGGGCGTCATCGAAGAAGAGGAGCGGGAGATGCTCGACCGCATCTTCCGGTTCAACAACACCATCGCCAAGGAGGTGATGACGCCCCGCCTCGACGTCACCGCGGTCGCGAAGGAGTCGAGCGTCGAGGAGGCGATCGAGACGTGCATCCAGGCGGACCACGAGCGCGTCCCCGTCTACGAGGGGAACCTCGACAACATCATCGGCGTCGTGACCGTCCGCGATCTGGTCCGCGAACTGCGCTACTCCGAGGGGAAACCCTCGCTGGAGCGCGTGGTGAAACCGACGCTGCACGTCCCCGAGTCGAAGAACGCGGACGAACTGCTCGCGGAGATGCAGGACAACCGCCTCCAGATGGTCACCGTCATCGACGAGTTCGGCACCACGGAGGGGATCATCACCCTCGAAGACATGGTCGAAGAGATCGTCGGCGAGATCCTCGAAGGCGACGAGGAGGCGCCCGTGGAGTTTATCGCGGACAACGTCGCCGTCGTGCAGGGCGAGGTGAACATCGACGAGGTCAACGAGATCCTCGACATCGACCTCCCCGAGGGCGAGGAGTTCGAGACGCTCGCCGGCTTCGTGTTCAACCGCGCCGGTCGGCTCGTCGAGGAGGGCGAAGAGATCGAGTTCGACGGGGTCCGGATCCGGATCGAGCGCGTGGACAACACCCGCATCATGTCCGCGCGCGTCACCGTCCTCGACGACGAGTCGACGCCGGAGGCGGCCGAGTCGGCCGAGTCGACCGACGAGGCGGGCGTGGTCGGCTCCGGCGCCGACGCCGGCGCGACGACGAACGACGTCGACTGAGTCGGCACGGAGCGGGGCGCGGCGCGGAACTTCTGACAGTTAAATAGCGTAGGCCCGAGCGGCGTCGACGAGCGCCTTCCGGTAGTCGCTCTCCGAGGGGTCCGGACCGAGCGCGAGGAACCGATTTTTGAACTCCTCGACGTCGACCGCGTCGGTGTCGCTGGCGGCCGCCCGCGCCAGGTCGTAGATGCGGTGGTCGGGGCCGGCGATGTCGTGGCGCTCGACCAACGCGAGCGCGAACGCGGCGTTGACCGCCGTTATCTCCGGGTCCGCGCCGCCCGTCACCGGCGGCGTCCCGTCGCGAGAGACTTGCGGGCGGTCGGCGATCGCGGCCGCGAGGGTCGACTCGAGGAAGCCGAGGAGTTTGTCCGCGGGCGCGACGGAGAGCGTGATGTCGTCGGCGTAGATGTCTTTCATGTGATTTGCGATCTGGTAGCAGTGTGCGAGTTTGCGGCGTTCCACCTGCTCGCCCGTGAGCCCCAGATACAGCGCCTCTTCGGTCGACTGCACGTGCGAGGCGTGCCCCTCCTCGTACCGGGCCATGTGCGACAGTTCGTGGACCGCGAGTTCGCGGGCCATCGCGCTGGTGGCGGCACGCTTCGAGACGTTCAACACGTGGTAGCCGTCGTAATGGCCGGCCCACGTTCGTTCGTCGGGGTCTTCGCGCACCTTCACGTGGACGGGGTCGGCGAGCGAACACTCGGTCTCGAATAAGTCTGCGGCACCGAGAAACGGGTCGGGGGGAACGTCACCCTGTACGCGGAGGTCCATGCGTACTATTCACACGGACGCGGCAGATAAGTCTCTTGCGCCGCTCGCGGCGTCTACTCGCGGACCGCGCCCACGACGAGGTAGACGATCGGCGTGTCGAGGACGGCGATCGCGAGTTTGAGCAGGTACTGGCCGAGTCCGAGCGCGAGCAGCACTCCCGGCTGGAGCGGGTCGCCGGAGCCGAGGACGAGCGGGGCCGCGTAGAAGGCGACGCCGACGAAGATGGCGGTGTCGATGGCCTGACTCGTCGCCGTCGAGGCGATGTTGCGCAGCCACAGCATGCCGCGGCCGGTGCGGTCGCGGATCGCGTGGAAGACGAACACGTCCCAGTTCTGGCTCACGACGTACGCGAGCAGGCTCCCGGCGACGACGTTACTGGCGGGACCGAGGGCCGTCTGGAAGGCGGCCGAAACCTCGGGGTTCACGCCCGGCGCGGCGAGCGTCGACCAGACCAAGGCGAGCACGAGGAAGTTCGCGAGGAAGGCGACGTTGACGACCACCTGCGTCGCGCGCCGGCCGTACAGCTCGGCGTAGCAGTCGGACGCGAGGAACGTGAGCGCGTACGCGAGCGCGGCGCCCGGCAGAATGACCTCGGCGCCGACGACCGGGAGTCCGACCGGCAGGGGGAGCGCGAGGACCTTCGAGGCGGTGAGCTGTGCCGTCGCGAGCGCGACGACGAACAGGGTGATGAGTCCCACCGCCGCCACCGCAGAGCGGTCGAGCGGGTCGGCCGCGAACGGACCGTCCGTCTCGCCGCGCCCGGTTCGGCTACTCATCGGGCCCCTCGTCGTCGGCGTCGAGCCGGTCGTGGCGCGCGTCGATTTCGTCGAGCACGTCGAGCGTCTTGCGAATGGACGCTCGAACGGCGTCGCTGCGGTTCACGAACTTGCCGTCGTCGCCGACGTGCTCGTCGAGGTCGTCGAGCAGTTCGCCCGGAATCTCGACGCTTATCTTGGGCATACCGACTCGTCGTCGTCGTATTTATAAGAGCATTCTTATTCGGAGATTCTCTGAAGAATACCGAAACGGACTCGGTCGAACCGAGTCAACAACGAAAGCCGTCTCTCAGGCGCTCGCGGCGCCGGCGCTGCCGGAACCGCCGTTCTGGTACCGGTCCCACAGGAACAGCGCGGGCGGGAGCGCGACCACCGAGAGGACGAACGAGTACACGACGCTCAACGCGATCAGCAGCCCGAAGTCGCCGAGGACGGGGGTGATAGCAAGCGCCAGCGCGCCCGTCCCGAGCGCCGTCGTGAGCATGCTGCCGGCGAGCGCGCCGCCGGTGCCGGACAGTGTCGTGCGGAGCGACCCGGCGACGTCGTCGGTCGCTTTGAACTCGTCGATGAACCGGGCCGTGATGTGGACCGAGTAGGCGATCCCGATCCCGATCGCGATAGAGAGGATCGTCGCCGTCAGGGCGTTGAGCGGGAGGCCGAGCAGCCGCATCGTCCCGACCAGCGACGCGACGGAGATGACGATGGGGAACACGTTCACGATCCCGAGAAGCGGCATGCCCTCCAAGATCCCGTAGGTGATGACGAGGAACACGCCGGTCAACACCACCGCGAGGACGAGCCCCTGGATCGCCGACTGGAAGATGATCCCCGTGATCGCGTCGAAGACGACGATCTGGCCGGTCGCGGTCGCCGAGTACCGGAACTTCTCCGCCTGTTGGCTCGCGTCGTCGGCGATCTCGCCTTGGGTCGCCCCGCTCTCGACGGTGTACTCGATCTGTGCGCCGCGCCGGTCCTCGGTGAGGTACTGCGAGGCGCGGTCGCCCGACGGCGAGTCCATCAGCGCCTCGTAGATCCGGTCGAGGTTGCGGTCGGGGATCCCGTTCCCGTTCCGGTCGTTGCGCGCGACGAGCGCCCCGAACTCCTCGTCTCTCGCGGCCTGCGACTGAATGATCGTCGCGATGCTCGTCGTCTCCGCCCCGCCGTTCGGCCCGACCGCGAGCGTCTCCGGCGGGTCGTCGTTGGGCTGGACGAGCGCCTCTAGCGCGTGGTCCGACTCGAACGGCCCCTCTACGTACACCGTTATCGTGGCGTCTTGACTCGCCGCGAAGTTGTCTTCGAGCAGGCTCAGCGTCTCCGTGACGGTGTACTCGCCCGGTGCGAACGGCGCCGGAATGTACTCGACGTACCCCGGCTCCTCCTCGGGCGGGAGGAAGTCCTCCTGTTCGAACGTCGTGTCGATGCCCGCGCCGTACGCGCCGAGCCCGGCGGACGCGACGACTAAAATCACGATGAAGATCGCGGGCGCGCGCTCGCCGACGGTGACGGAGACGGACAGGAGCCGCCCGAGCGCGGAGTCCTCCGAGGCGATCGGCGTCGACCCGAACTCGGGGACGCCGAACCGCTCCCGGAGTCGGTCGATCTCGAGTTTCGCCGCCGGGAGGAACAGCCCGAAGATCAGGAAGGTGAAGACGATCCCGACCGCCGAGACGATCCCGAGGTTCCGGATCGGGCCGAGGTCGGAGACGACGTTCGCGCCGAAGCCGAACACCGCGGTGACGGTGACGATGACGAAGGCGATGGCGAGCTGGTTCGCCGCGATCCGCATCGCCGGCACGGCGTCGTACCCCTGGACCGTCTCCTCGCGGTAGCGGTTGACGAAGTGGATCCCGAAGTCGACGCCGACCGCGAGCAGCAACACCGGCACCGCGATCTGCTGCTGGTCGAAGGGGATGCCGGAAAAACCCAGGAAGCCGAACGTCCAGATAAGCGTCATCAGCAGCGAGAACAGCCCGAGCGCCAGATCGATCGGGTCACGGTAGGCGACGACGAGGAAGCCCAAGAGCAGGACCACGACGATTGGCATGACGATGAGCAGCGAGTCGCCGATGATCTGGCCCGTCTCCGCGTTGATGATCCCGGTGCCGAACACGCGGATGTCGGCCGGCTCGTCCTCGGCTATCGTCTGCACGTCCGTCTGGAGGCCCTGCAGGTCGTCGAACCCGCGGGGCACGTCGTGGGTGACGACCGTGACGGTCGTGGACGCCGACGCGTCGTTCGGGTTGAAATCGTCCGAGACGACCGCCGCGAACCGGTCGTTCTCGCTCAGCCGGCGCACGGCCTGACGGACCTCGGTGTCGGTCGCCGACTCCACCGCGCGTCGCTGGGCCGCGGGCGTCCGGGCCGTCGGGTCGATCGCCTGTGCGACGATGGTCGCCGGCCCGGTCGCCGACTCGACCCGGAGCTGTTCGCGCTCGTCGAGCCGCTCTAACAGCCGGAGCATCGTGAGTACCTCCTCGCGGTCGAGGACGTTCGTCCCGTCGTGGATCAGCTGCGTGCTCTCCGTGTCGGCCGTGAACGGGTCGTCGAACTCGGTCTCGATCTGGTCGAGCGCCTCCTGTTCGGGGAGGTCCTCGGAGAACCCCTCCGTCGCGTCCGTCTGGGTCGTGACGGCCGTCATCCCGCCTGCGAAGACGACCGTCGCCACGAGGAACAGCGCGATGACCGCTCGCGGTCGCGTGACGATAACCTCGTTGAGCCGCGTGACGCTGGCCTCGACCCACTCGCCCGCTCGACTCATCTATCGTCTCCGGAGGACGTACGCGCCGGCGCTTACCACGACGACCACGGCCAGCGCGCCGAGCCCGAGCCCGACGGGGAACCCGCCCTCGCCCTCGACGACGGTGATCGGGATCCGGGTCGTGTCCGACAGCTGGCTGTTCCCGTCCGCGTCGTCGTACCGGAAGTCGAAGGACACGGGGTAGGTCTTTGTGGTGGCCGAGCCCGAGGCCGACAGGTCGAAGGTGAGCGTCGTCGACTCGCCCGGTTCGAGCTCGGCGACGAACCCCTCGTCGTCGCCGCTGTCGAGCGGCGAGTCGGCGAACAGCCGCGCCTCGACG